>Ga0209491_10000220_pt1 | contig 111198 bp, 69 predicted proteins | sample BON02_FD_187213 | JGI IMG/M metagenome (GOLD analysis project Ga0209491, IMG submission 187213) | Freshwater microbial communities from Lake Bonney liftoff mats and glacier meltwater in Antarctica - BON-02 (SPAdes) (version 2) | ecosystem: Environmental > Aquatic > Freshwater > Ice > Glacier... | reverse complement strand
TTCCTTCTTGAACAAGTCGCTGGCATCAATGAACTGGGTGGTGGTGTCGGTTTTGTGCTTGGACAGCACCAGAACATTCACAGCGATGGTAGTGCCAAAAAACAGATTCGGCGCTAGCGAGATCACCAGCGTCGTAGGTACCAAAAAAAGGTGCAGCCTTCGCTGGCGCGACACAGTAAACCTGTTCACCGGGGTAAGGATTGGTGAGACCACCCGCGCGTTCGACATCCACCACACATCCGCTCTGCCCAAAATACACCGTCGGAAAATTGGTAACGGTGAACGAGGTTAGTTTTTGAGAATGAAGTGCGACCTGCGGTTGCAATGTTTTTCCTCAATGACTTTCTGCGACCGCAAGTGGTTTAAGTTTTCGAATCTCTTTTTTGATTTGTTGCAATCCCTTCGGCTGCACGATAATCAGATGCGGTTTGACATCGCCGGACGGAGCACGGTTGTGCGGTAAGGAACCGTAGGCTTGATTCGTTTCCGGGTTGATATCCGAGCAATCAAAACCGATGCCAATTCGATCTCCATGCTCCAGTAAAGCGTAGGGGATGAACTGAGTTTCTTCGAATGGTTGAATTAATGCGGCCTGCTTAAACAAGGAATTACTTTCTGACGGAACCACCTGAACCGCTCCATTTTGATCGATGATGTGCGTGAATCGAAAATGCTGGACCGAGGCAAGTTTCTGCCAAACGAAACGCAATTCGACTCCTCCGCTGACTGCCTTGGCGTCACATCCCATCAATCGAATTTTTTCACTGAAACGTACTCCACGCACGCCTTGGTTGGTTGCAAAAATTGTTTCGTACATTGGCGGCGTCAGATTCAACGGCGTGTATTGAGCACGAACCGCCAGCCAACTTCCCAAGCAAAGCGTGAAACATGCGACCCCCGGTTTGGAAAATCCAAACCCTAGCACCTGTTTGCTTGCAGCTGATATTGATGGCCAAAAACCCTTCTTGGGGAAGGACATCAAGACATCCCGCACTGGTCGTTCGACAACGAAATGAAGCCAAATCGCTAAACCAAGAACCATGGCAATCAAGCAAGGAGCCAACAGCCATCGATTCAGCTCCGACGCGGACCAATCGACTTTCGAGTGGTAGATCAAGATGATCATGTGGACCAAGAAAAACGCGTAGCTGATCTCGCCAAGAAAATTCATCAGCCGCGTGCCCATCATGGTGGCCAAAATTCCCTTCGAATCGGCAAACACATAGATGATTAACGCGAACACAATAGACGAACCTGCAAAGTTGTACCAAGCCGAAAACATGGGGCCACCCCACGGACTTCCGTAAATCGCCCCACGGACATAGTTGTAGCCAAAAAAGAAGATCGCAAAACTGGAGATCGCAACGCACTCTTTGAGTGAATCAAAAATCAACCTCCATTTTTGATTCTTCAACCTACGAGGCACCTTCACTTGTTTTCTGACTGCCGCATTCAAAAACAAAAACGCCGTCGCCATCCCCAAGCCGAATTCCAACAGCCGCACTAACGGATTGGCGTGCACGATTCGAATCAAGTCAAATTGGCTGGCGATCACCGGATCATTGCTCAACGGTTGCGTCATAAAAACGATTGAAAATGAAGTCAACGCAACCAGTACTAACTTCAGCCAGAACCGACGTTGACCGCCCAGCAGCAGAAACGGAAACATAAAAAAGAAGAACATCTCCGTTGAGATGCTCCAGGCAACTCCGTTGTAGGAAAACACCCATCTGGAATCGGGAATCCAGCTCTGAAGCAGCAACCCGTTGACGGCAAGCTTCATCGGATTCACAGCCAAGCCAAGCAGCCAGATGCCATAGAGGGTGCAAACCAGATGCAGCGGCCAGAGCCGGACGATTCGTTTGAAGTAGAAGTTCAGGATGCCACTTTTGTTCAATCGATTGTGATAAACATAAGTCAGAATAAAGCCTGAAAGCACAAAAAAGAATGAGACGCCTCGCCCTAAAAGCGCTGGATGCAAATCACCGAATCCAAATCTTCCGCAAAAGTGACCGATCATGACGGCCAATGCCGCAAAGAAACGAAATCCGCCAATCGCGTGAATGTGGCCAGGCCTACAGAACCCCAATTCCGCAGATGGCTTTTCAGGTTCGCGGTCGCCGTCCACTCGGGCGTTGGCCTTGTCCCAATCAACATCATCCCAGCCAAGAACATCAAGACCGCGGGCCGACAAGCCCTCTTCTGTCAGAGGAATTTCTAGGGCGCACGACGGTTCGGCGACGGCAGGGGAAGGTGGCAGCTTCATTCTGAGTGGGAGAGAATCTGAGTGGGAGAGAATCTGAGTGGACGCGGGTAAGAATAGTGTCTACCCAAGAGTTAGAAGTAATTATAGTAGCGGGCATCTAGAATCGCGCGGCTAAAGTTGAAAAAGCGGCCTGAATCAAGGCAAACCTCCCAGCCGTCGACTCAAAGCCGTCGACTCAAAGCAAACTTCGCTAGACGGTTCAAGGCCGAGGGGAAGAAAGAGTGTTAGAATTCTTTTCTGCGCCCCTCTTTGGTCTTAAGGTCGATTGGCTCGCAAGCTTTTGAGCTCGCAAGCTTTAGAGCTCAGTGCGTGTCGCCCAGCGGGGAACCTCGAGTGATGCTGGGGCGAACGGATTGGCTTTCTGCCGCGTTGAATCATGGTTACCCGTTGGACGATCGGGCGGTCGGCCACAGCGAAAACAGCTTCGAATTCGGGGCCCAACGAAACAGCCAACCCCATTTCCCGGCCTCGGTTTTCTTCACCAGACCTGGTCGTAACGCATTGCGTTCAAGGCAGCACGACAAGAACAGAAAATGGCAACGCCTTGTCCCGAAAACTCTTGAAACCACCTTGGCGGCAAAGCCACAGGTTTCAGGTAGAAATGATATTTCCATCATCAATCTGCGAAAAATTAGCCAGCCACTTTTCGCAATGTGTTGGGGCTCCACGTTGGGTTCGAAATGAACATGGTAAATGGCTGGTGAACGCATGTCGCACCCAAGACCTACTCCAATAGCAAGAGAAATCAATCGTCAATCCGATAGCGGGCTGAACCCATTTCTTCAGATTCGACTCGCGTAAGATGACGCAACCGTTGCTGCAACGCTTTCATCCACGACGCAACTGGTGGGTTCAAATCCCGGTCATCCATGGCAACCACGGTTGTTGTGATGGACGTGGCGGACGTCACAAATGCAGCGGACACATTACCCAAATTTTGAACATGAACCGGCACCTGCAGGACATCAATGCCCAGTTGGGTGGCCGCTTCGATGACCAGTTGCCGCATGATTCCAGGAAGACATCCGCTACTTACTGGCGGGGTCACCAATCTATCATCCTCGATAAAGAAGATATTGGCCGACGAGGTTTCAACCACGTGGTCGAACTGATTCAAAATCAAGGCGTCATCATAGCCGGCACGGTTCGCCGTTTGCCTGGTCATGATATTTGAAATATAGCTAGTGGTTTTGTGCCCCGAAGTGATGGCCCCACTGTGTATCGGATAGGGTGAAACCATTAAGCGAATCGCCGCCTTGGCGGCATCAAACGAATCGGCTGGAAGCGGACTAGCGGTGATTAAAATGGTCGGCAAATCTTGATGCTTCGCCCACCAGCCACCACCACGCCCGGTGGACGCGGCCCCAGCAGAAACGGTCAAACGAAGTCGCTGGAAACGTGGCAAGTCAGTGTCCGGCTTTTGATTGTCCGGCTTTTGATTGTCCGGCCGCACGTTTAGCAACGCATCTAAACCCGCTTCAACGAATGCTTGATCCAGCTGAGGCATTGCCAAGGCTGTCACAGACGATCGAAGCCGTTGCCAATGTCGACTCCAAAGTGGAACCTGCCCATCGACGCCTAACATCGTCTCGAAAACTCCCCAACCGCGCACAAACGCATGATCGTCAATCCTAATCGTCGCCTGCTGGGCAGGCAACAACTTCCCATTCAACCAAACTTGATCCATGATCGAGACACTCATTAAGGTTCCACGCGCCTGGCATTTCAACTGATCTGGCATTTCAATTATATTGGCATTGGTAACCAGCTATCGCTTAATTGCTTCTGTCATCGGTCACGGCAACTACTTCGCCTGCTCTTCGGTTCGTTGCTTGTGCTCAAGTCGCTTTCGATTATACGCCGCGATGGTTTCCTGGCGGCGAATCATGCCCAACAATTTGGCGGGATTTTTAGGATCGATCACCGGTAATTCATCCACGTTCAACAACGTGAACCTGGTCAGCGCGGTGTTCAAATCATCATCGGGGGCAACCGAAACCACAACTTGTGTCATCACATCCCGCGCGTTGGCCACCTTCCAAATAGAATCGTTAAACAGATAAGAGCGGACGTCATCGGCGGAAAAAATCCCGATCATGTGCCCTTGATCGTCCATGACAGGGAAATACCTTTGATGGCTGTAGGGCAATTGATGAACAATTTCATCCAACGTCGCACCTTCGTGAAACGAGATCAGATCGACATTTTTCCGAAAGACATCAGCCACTTGCATGCCTTCCAAAACATCCACGATAAAATCGCCACGGTGAGCTGGTGAATCCAAACGCGTCGGCACTTGCTTTTCGTACAACGTCCAACGACTACCCAGCAAAAAGCAAAGTGTCGAAACCCACAGCGTAGGCAACAACAATCGATAGTCGCCCGTCATTTCACTCACCATGATAATCGTGGAAAACGGAGCCCTAGCACAACCGGCAAAGAAACCTGCCATCCCAACGATCACAAACGCTTTAGGCTGGGTCACCAAGGCTGGAAGGCACCAGTGCATCACCTTACCCACCGATGCACCTAAACAGCCGCCGATCACCATCGACGGCCCAAACACTCCGCCCGATCCACCTGAACTGATCGTTAGCGAAGTGGTTACGATCTTCACCAAGGCGATCGTTACCAATAAAGAAAGTGCCAAGGTCTCGGATGCATCCAGTGCTTTTTGCAACGTCCCATAACCGCTGCCCAGCACCGCCAACGCATCGGTGTTCTTTCCGAAGCTATAGTAGACCGCCAAACCTACAAGCCCCGCCAAAACGGCACCCAGCATCGGCTTGAAGTGAGGCAGGATCGGGATTTTCCGAAAGACATCCCGGGTAAAATAGAAGCCCTTGATGTACGCAGCGCCCGCGATCACTAACACGATGGCCAGGATCGTGTAAGGCAACAATTCCAGCGGGCTGGTCACGGCAAATCCCACCTCGCGTCCGAACAGCGGGACGAATCGTAATTCCGGCGGCAACGAAAAGCAAAAGACCGAATACGCAATCGTTGAAGAAACCGCAGCCGGCACAATCACATCAGATTCTAGGTCCGCATCGCGATAGAGAATTTCGCCCGCAAATAACGCGCCGGCTAATGGAGCTCGGAAGATGGCCCCCACTCCAGCGCCCATTCCGGCAGCCATCAAGATCCGCCGATCGCGCGCCGAAAGCTTCAAAATTTTCCCCAAGATCGCCCCCACCCCAGCTCCGATCTGCGCGATGGGGCCTTCACGACCGGCCGACCCCCCCGTGCCCAACGTGATCGCCGAGGCAATGGTTTTGATGATCGGAATCCGCGCACGAATCTCGCCCCGCTTATTATGAAAGGCATCGATCGCCGCGTCAGTGCCATGGCCTTCGGCCTCAGGTGCCCAAATGTATACCAACATCCCCGAAGCCAAACCACCGATCGCCATCACCAACAGCATGATCCAGGGATTCAAAACCGATGGAACGGCTTCAAACATTTGCCCTTCACCGGCAGCTTCTGTCATCGGAAAGCCTGAAGTGGTCACAAACGCATAGTGCGCTACCAACTGGCCAATCCAGTGAAAACCAATCGCGCCTAAACCCGCAAACGCGCCGACTAACCCGGAAAGCCCGAACCATTTCCCAGTCGATCGCAGTTCAACATCGCGAAACGTTCGCAAGAACGAATTCAAAACAAGGCTCCTATCGAGATTAAAGCAGAATTAGATTGGACGTGCCGATCTGCACCAACGACCGCCAACCACCCCCGGACAAAATTGACGCCCGGGAAAAATCGCGGCCCGGCAAATCGGACATCGACTTTCCATTACAAAACGAACACCATTCCCGCCCAAACAGCAAGTCCCGGCCGAACCGGCCCAAGCAAACAGCACCAGTAACTTAGCCGAACCAGCAGCATCCCCGCGAGTCCTGAGCGTTTTTGCCAGACGGGTTCAATGGACAAAATCTAACAAACCTTAGAAAAGTCCGTCAGTGCTAATCCCACAATGTTTCCAAACTACGCAAACACTTGGCTTTCCAGCCAACGTTTTCGCAAGGGCACCCCTGCCAACCCGACTTGCAATCCGAAACCGACCACTGTGGAAGTTCGACGCACCAACAGTTATCTTTAGTGATGTCTACTTCGCCGTTGAAGCTCAATGCGCGACACCCAAAACCTGGACCCGTAAGGAATTTTGCCATGTCTGACGATGCCGCCAACACCAGTCCTTTACTGCAACGATTCCTTCAATACGTAAAAATGGAAACAACGTCTGACGCAGAAAGTTTGACCGTTCCCAGTACCCCAGGGCAACTAGAACTGGGGAAACTGCTGGTAGAACAATTGGTGGCGATGGGAATTACCGATGCGTCCCAGGACAAGTTTGGTGTGGTGGTCGGTAGCCTAGCCAGCAATCACTTGCCAAGTGATCAAGCCGCGACCTTGGTGTTCAATTCCCATATCGATACGTCGCCCGACGCCTCTGGCAAAAACGTCAACCCGCAAGTGATCACCTACGAAGGAGGAGACATCGAGGTTGGCCATGGCGTTCGCATCACTTATAAGGAAACCCCTGCCTTGGAACAATTGATCGGCAAGACGCTGATCACAACCGACGGTTCCACCTTACTTGGTGGCGATGATAAGGCAGGTGTTGCGATCATCATGCAACTGGCCCATTTTCTAGCCGAACATCCAAACCTTCCACGGCCCAACGTCAAGTTCCTGTTCACGTGCGATGAAGAAATTGGGATCGGCCCTGAATCGATCGATCTCAAAAGCATTGCTGGCACGGCTGCATACACGTTTGACGGAGAGGGTGCCGGGTCGATTGATGAAGCCACATTCTCTGCCGATCTTGCCACGCTTCATTTTGCTGGCGTTAACATCCATCCTTCGACGGGAAAAGACCGTTTAGTGAATTCCATTCGTGCCGCCGGGTACTTACTTAGCCTGCTGCCCGCGGCATTGTCACCCGAATGCACCGAAGGCGACCAGGGCTTTATGCACCCCTACGAAATCAAGGGCGGCGTTGCCAATGCTGACTTGAAAATACTGTTGCGAGATTTCGATACCGACCAACTACGTGCTCAGGAACAAATATTGAGCGAGGCGGTGCTTCAAACGTTGAAAGCATTTCCAAAATTGAAAATTGACTTGAAGGTCAAACATCAATATCGCAATATGGCCGAAGGCTTGAAGCGGGAACCTCGCGCGGTCGCACTGGCCGTCAGAGCGCATGAAAAACTGGGGATCACACCGAAGCTAGAAAAAATTCGTGGCGGCACCGATGGCTCTCAGTTTACTGCCGCCGGCCTGCCTACTCCCAATCTGTCGTCAGGACAACATAACCTTCACTGCGAACGAGAATTCGCGTGCCTAGAAGAAATGCAACAGGCATTGGAAATTGGCAAACAATTGGTTCAACTGTGGAGCGACGAAAAGAAACGCCCAGCCTAGAACGACCTCGCCCAAGTAACATCACCAACCGCAAAGACGCCGCAGATAAGGCGACAACACGTGGAACGACGCTTGGAAATACAGCACGACTGGCCGTAGATTGATGTTGCTTGGGATCGCTGCTGGCGTTCGCAAGTGCTGGCAACCCATTTGATTTTTGTTCGCTTGTTCTTCGGTTTTACGAACAATAAAGTTTGCTTTCTCACAATCATCACCCAGAATAGAAATCCGTTTCAAATGGACTTCTTGCGGACGTTAAACCGACCGGGTGAGGGCAACCGATGGCAGCAAAAGTACAAGTGTTTCATGGATTTGACGAATTAGCCAGTACCGCTGGCTTGACCCGCGATCAAAAACCCTCCAACACACAACTTACCAACATACAACTTACCAACATACAGGCGCACTCTGGCACACAAGCGCACTCTGGCTCTGGCGCACAAGCGCACTCTGGCTCTGGCACACAGGCGCACTCTGGCTCTGGCACACAGGCGCTTGGCAACGCCCAACCCATGGCAAAGCTGGGACGCGATCGCCACCCCCAGCAAGCGGCGAACAGGAATCCCAAAAACAACACCGCTGGCAAACTGGGCGCTAGTCAACTTGACCATGAAAGTATTGCCGCCGAAAAACACGGCACAGAAAATGGTACCGTTGCCCAACAGAACATAGAACGCCGCGTCAATCCATCTTCCAACCAACCGTTCTTGGTCGCCCAATCCACTGCAACGCCGGCAACACGGCAGCAAATTTCTAATTCGCACCACAGCAGTGCTAAACAAGCAACCAGCGGCCACCAGCCGCTGGATCGCGGTCAGTCTGCAATGCCCAGTCTTCGACTTGGTGCTAGTGCGGGAACTCCGCTGGGTATGGATTGGATTCAAGAGCTCAAGCAAATGCGAATTGAACCTGATTCGTTTCCTGGCTTGCGATCCCATCAATTTGCTTCGCCGGAACTGCCTGCCCATGCGCTGCAAAATCTGGAACGGTTGGGACATCAATTCTACAAGGCGCGATTAGTTGATAACTGGACGGTGTCGCAAGTCTTAGTGCCGCTACTCTCGCAATTCCACCATATTTTGTTGGCCTGGCCCCATACCCTCCAAATGCAACTTCATTACCCATTCCTATTTTCTTTTGAAATCGATCCCAACCAATTCCCGATACTGCCTCGCGGCTATGCATTCAAAGGCGGCGTGGCTAGAAAAGCTTTGGCTAGGGCGTTGCGATTAGATTCGCAAACCAGCGAAGTCCGCGACATGGACGTGGTTCATATTGGTCAACAATCTGACCCAGAAGTTGACCTTTGGTTGTCCAAAAGCTACATGCAGGATGATTGGATTTTTTCCAAGAATTCGCGACCCGTGATTGAATTTCAGGCCACTTTAAAGCACTACTTCCGCTCGCGAGAATTTACCCTCAACCAAGCGATCCTGCTACACGATCAGGTCATTTGCACCGCGCCTTGCATTTGCGATTTACTTTGCAACACGATTCGCACGACGGTCAATCATCGACACCGACACGGCGGGCACACCGACGGCATTGTTGCCGCCAAAGCCATCCGTTTTTTCGTCGAAGGACTTGCCGAAGGTCGATCCATGCGTCTAGACAATCACCAGCTGAACACTCGACGTCGCATTCGACTATTTCATTTAGCCGTCCACTTCAGTCGGGCACTGGAACGTGGCGACGACGTTGGCTTAGCATTTTTAAATGAAGCGATCCGACGAAATCGCCTCCGCCTAAAATTCAACGGCACAGTCGCCGATGCCATCCGAAAACTTCGCAGCCAACTTCGGCAAGAGGAACAGGTCGCGTTTGACGAACGATAGCTTGACGCTAGCGACGCAGACGATTTTCTAATCGAACAAGATCTGCAGGTCTTCGGCAGATATTTTTCGCAGCAGACTTTTATCGGCGGAAATGACGGCGTCGGCCAGTTCCTTTTTTGAAGCTTGCATTTCAGTAATTTTCTCCTCGACGGTCCCCTTGGCGATCATTCGATAGGCCATCACGGGTTTCTGCTGTCCCATGCGGTGAGCCCGATCCACAGCCTGGGCCTCGACCGCAGGATTCCACCACGGATCTAATATATAGACGTAGTCCGCGGCCGTTAAATTTAATCCGTGCCCGCCCGCTTTTAAACTAATCAAGAACAATTGACAGTCACCATCGTTTTGAAATCTCGCGACTTTCTGAGATCGTTTCGACGACTTCCCATCCAAGTATTCATAATTCCAGCCGCATGCTTCGACCTCTTGTTTGACCAAAGCTAACAAACTTGTAAACTGCGAAAACACTAACGCTTTGTGCCCTTCGGAAATGACTTCCGACAGTTGCTCCATCAAGCGTTCAATTTTGGCGCCTTTCACTTTCTGTTTCGGGTCAAGCAGTCGGGGGTCACAAGCGGCTTGACGTAATCGCAGCAAAGCCTCCAACACATGGATCTTTGACTTGGCGATCCCCACTTCTTTTACCTTCTTTGATAACGAGGCACGATAGTGGTCACGAAGCTGGTCGTACAACTTTTTCTGCTTGGGCGGCAATTCGCAAATCAAGGTCTGTTCGGTTTTGGGCGGCAATTCAGTCAAGACCTGTTCTTTGGTTCGCCTTAAAATAAACGGCCGCAACGCTTGGCTGATCGCGTTTAATTGAACATTATCTGATTCTGTTGAAAAGCGGCGACAACTGGCCAACGAACTACCAAGCATTTTCGGGTTCAGGAAATCGAACAACGACCAAAGGTCTCCCAGGTGATTTTCGACGGGTGTACCTGTCATCGCCAAACGATGATCGGCGCAAATCAATCGCACTGCTTTTGAAGCCAGGGAAGAGGGGTTTTTAATCGCTTGCGCTTCATCCAATATCGCGTAGTCAAATTCAACATCTTTTAGACTCTGGATATCAATCCGAAAGGTCGAATAAGTGGTGACCACTAGATCGCAATGGGGAATCTGATCGGCAACCTCTTTTCGATTAATGCCTGTATAGTCAAGAACTTTCAACTCGGGCGTAAATTTATTTGCTTCATCCACCCAGTTAAAGATCAGACTTTTGGGAACGATCGCAATCGAAGGCTTGCGTTTCTGGCCGGACTTCAGACGCCGAGTTCGCCGACTTTCCAAGAGCGCTAAGACTTGGATCGTTTTGCCAAGACCCATGTCATCGGCTAGACAACCGCCGAACCCAAAGTCTTGCAAAAAACCAAACCAACCCAGTCCCTCTTGTTGATAAGTCCGCAGTTCACCTTGAAATCCCTTAGGTTGCTTCGCAGCTTGAATCCCTGAAAATGCCTTTAACTTCTTGCACCAGCTCGAGAAATCCTTGTCGACGGCAACTTCATCACGTTCGGCCAACAACAAATCAAGCAACAACGCTTGGCTTCGTTCAAAACGAATCGCACCACCTTGAACCGTGCCCATATTGGACAGGCTGGCGAACTGCTTCAACCAGTCTTCAGGCAAGAGGCCATGGGTTCCGTCATCCAAAACTACAAATTTTTCGCCACGACGTACCGCCTGTAGCAGAGCCGGCAACGCCACATCAAGGCCTGAAAAATTGGCCGTCGCCTGCAGATCAAACCAATCAACTCCGCTACTAACGCTGACACTAAAACCACTGGCCGATCGAAACGTTTTCCCCTCGGCTAGCACCTCCCAGCCTTTTTCAACCAAGTCTGTGACGATCGAATGCAAAAACTTCTTACTGATTTGCGGGAAGGGGAATCGACCGCTGGGAGGAATGATGGGTAACCTATCCAAATCGGAAAGAAACTTCGCTTCGGCTTCACGATTTCGCACAATCAATCGGTCTTCTGCTTCGCACCACACCTTGTCATGCAATTGACTTGGTAGGACAGTCAGATCCGAATAAGCAAAAGAAACCTGCAGCTGGAAATTCAAGTGGTGCTTGTTGACGCTCATTAATTTCAGCACCGGCCTAGGGCTACCTTCGGTTTCAGGCACCTGCAAACTTGGGTCCAATTGCAACGGAGGAAAATTTTCCAAAGAACCTACCGCGTGCAGAAAGGCACCCAATTCGTGACGCCCAATGATCAACGTTTTTTGTCCCTGCCAGATCCTTACCCAAGAGATATCGGACCTGTTTATAATTCCGATTTGATCCGCAAACAAGACCGCACTGGAATCGCAAATCCCCAAGATCTGGGCAATACCTCGGCGTTCCAAACGATCGACAGGCAGGGCGTCTTTTTCACCAGCGATTTGTGGGTGGTTTTCGCCAGCGTCGTCATCGTCGTCATCGTCAAACGGGCGTACCAATTCAGGAACCAAGTGCACTTGATCCTCTTGATCGCTCAACTTAAGACGGACCACAAACTTCCACGGACGTTGGACGTCGACATTGATCGGCGTGCATTGAGTTAAAGAATGATCGAAAGTCTGAGTCAAGACGAAACGATTGGTCGCACTGAGTGCCTGGATAGTCTCTGCCGCAAGCATCTCTTGAAATTTGAGCGACTGGTGCCGCTGGTGAGAACCGTAGTAGCTGGAATAATGGGAACCGCTGTCATTCCAATTTAGAATCGTCAACGCCCGTTTCTCATCTTCATCCTGTAACCACCGCACAGAATCTTTGGAAAGGCTCAGCCTAGCCGGAACGCCCCACTTGCCGTTTCTCTTACGTTTGGATTGAAAGAAATGCACAGTGAAAGCCCGGTTTCCGAGCAAATCCGAAACAACGATAACAAACCACAATTGTTGGGTGGCGTTCGAACGGTTCCAAGTGGGAACCACCAATGCATCGGAACGATTGGCGACATAGCGTTTGGACACAAACATCAAATCCGTTTGCCACGAATTTGTCGACAGGCTGCTTAGAATCGCTTGCTTTTTTACATCGACTTGTGCTGACCGAATATCAACCACGGTGTTAGGAAGCAAAGGTTCACCAATCAGCACTTCATCCGGATCAGCTTGATAAACTGACACCCGACCGCGGCCCGTGGATGTACCGCCATCCGTGGATGCAATGTCACCCGTAGATGCAATATCACCCGTAGATGCAATATCACCCGTAGATGCAATATCATAGTCTTGGTCCAACGCGCGCAACACCGACCAACAATGCTCGCACTTGAAACCTGAATCGGATTGTGAACAATCGCAATGAATCAACAACTCTCCAAACGCGAGTTCCGAAAAATCTATCGAAACTATGTAGCGTTCACCCGGACCACTTTCCACCAACGCACGCGCGCCACCGGTACCCACCGCCACAAAATTGATGGTACCTGATTGAAAGACCGATTCACCGTTGTCGCGATCGGTTGCTTGAAAAGCATGCTTGCTTTGATCGGCCAATCCACTCTTCACAAGCCTATTTCCCTTGCGTTACCTCGTCCTAAAACATTCCCCGTCGACAGGCATTATAAGCGACCTACCTAACTTCCTTCAATTACCTATACGCTGGCATGCTTGTCGAAATCGTCGTCAATGGCGAAGCAGTTGTAGCAGAAGCTACCCAATTCTGGACCGCACTTATCCCGTCATCTATCGACCGGCGGATTGCGTCCTTTCAAAGGACAACACAAATCCCAAGCGATGGTGACGATCATAAGCAACGTCGATTATTTTTGATAGATCGGCAAGTAGTGATACTTAACACTAAGACTTAGAATTGCCAGGCAAGTTGTGTAGACAGGTCCGGCTCCCGCTTCTTCACCCTGCCCTGCCCAACTGCCATCGGCCTTTTGTTGCCCCAGCAAAACATCACTTACTTGTTTGCGGGATTGGTTAGCATACTTTCCGCCGCGTTGATACATTCCTTGCGCGTAATAGTAGGTTCCATAGTAAAAGAATCGTTCGCCAACTTTGGGTGGATGTTCCAACAACCATTCGGCAGATTTCTCCACCAGCGACGAATCATATTGCCCGCACACTTGCATGGCCAGCAATCCCGCAGCGGTCATTGTGAATTGAATGTTATTGTTCCCTGGAGTGTAAGAAAATCCAGCCTCTTTCTGGATAGGCACCCCCTGAGCATCTAGCGGCGAGGTACAAGATCGCTTGAAATAGGCGATTGCTTGTCCGATCGAATCATTGGGGATATCCATTCCATCGGTCTTAGCCGAACGCAAGGCCATCACTTGCCACACTGAAATCGAAAGATCAGAATCCTTGGCGTCGGGCGTGTAACGCCATCCCCCCTGATACGCTGCAGGCTTCTTTTGCCGCTGCGATTTGAGAATCAAATCAATCCCACGTTGGCAACGCTGTTGAATCAATGCATCCTGTTGCTGATCGGCCCCCATCCCCAACATTTCCGACAGCATCAAGGTGATGATGCCATGACCATACATCCGCGAACCATCACTTTCCCCAAAATAGCCTTCATCGTTTTGTTGCTTTTCCAACAGAACGAAATCTAGAGCCTTTCGCATGGCAATAGAGCGTGCATCATTTTGAGTTGCAGTCGTACCGACACTGGCCAAAGCCATGACGCCCAAAGCCGACATCGTTGTACTGTGACTTGACTGATAGAATGAGCCATTCTCACCCTGTTGTTTCAACAAGAATTCAATCGCCCGATCAATGGCGTCATCCACCTCGTCCCGCTCGTTGGATACCACTAAGTCTTGGTTGGCAACCGCTATCGACTTTGACTGACCACTGCCATCAACCAAGTCGTCGCCCTGCCACACAGCAGCCTTGGTCAACGGGGTTAGCGCACAGCATAGCAACAACGCAATCTTACTGACCAAAAGCTTGGAAAACATGGACACGCTACTTCCTTTGCTGGGATAGAATTTTGAAGTAAGCATCTACCTGCTGTCGGTATCGAGGCGACACCGATTCCCGCGAACCGTCCACCACATCTTCTGCTGACTGCTTCCGCAATCGTCCCCAATCTCTGGACGATGTTTCGGTTTCCAAGTCAACCGTCCTTGCCACCGAACCCCCTGCCGGACCTTCCCCATTCCCTGAAAACGACTGGCGGCTTTGACCTGATGGGCTCGGCTTTACTGCCTGCGATTGGACACTGGATTCACTGCTGGATTCACTGCTGGATTCACTGCTGGATTGGCTGCTGGATTCCGACTGCCGCTGCCGATTCATTTGACTTGCCAAACGCTTGGCGGCCTGGGACAAACTATCGGTCCCTTGAGAAAGAGCCTGCGGATTAGAACCTTGCTGGCCTGCTGGATTCCCACTTTCGCCGGGTGAAGTGTCTGCATTGTCTCTGCGTTGCTGTCGATCCAATTGATCCAACATCCTTGCCTTGTCGGCAGGACTCAGCAGTTCACCTAAAGCACCCCGCAAAGCATCCTGTGACTTGCCCCCTAAACCAGCACTCGCTTTCCCCGAAGCAGGCGCCCCCTTGGTCGACGGCTCGGATGATTGACCGGCAGCAGTTTGAGGATCACCCTTCGACGGATCCTGCGATGGTACTTGGTTCTGTCCTTCAGCTTCAGGCTGCGGCGATTCTGTGGCTGATGTCGGTGCTGAGGTCGGTGCTGATGGAGTCGGTTGATTCTGGTCGATTGCCTGCTGCAGTTCCTGGGACCGTTGTTCCAAAGCTTGTAAAGCATCTGCCAATTGTGACTGAATCGCATTGGCTTGCTGTGCGGTCGCCTTGGCAGTAGTCAAAGACTGTTCCTCGGTTTGCGACAATTTGCCCGCGTCTCCCATCGAAGCTTCCACCTGGGACAAGGGTTGATCTGCGGTTTGCTGCACACGATCCGCCAGCTGCTGAACTTGTTGGGCGAGGCTATTGTTTTGCAATCGTTGTTCGTGCGCCGCCGCGCGCTGGAGGCTGCTTGCCTGCTGGGAAATCGCTTTCCCAATCGCCTGTTGTTCCTGGGCCGCCGCCTGCAACTGTTGCTTGCTGGTTTGCAGTTGCTGCTGCCACTGGTTATCATCCGCGATCTCTTCAAACTGCTTCGCCAAATCAAGTCCGTCTGCTGCGGCCTGCTGGACCAATTGTTTGGCTAGTTGTGCCGCTGGATTGGCGGTATCCAATTTTTCCAACTCGCGATTTTCGATCGCTTCTTGCTGCTGCTTTAATTGATCGACACGTTCTTTTTGTTGCTCCCAAGAGGCTTCGGCCAACGCAGAGGCCTCTTTCGCTTGGTTCAGATTCCGTTCCGCATCACGCAATTGCTGCACAGCCCACTCCTGGCCGGGCTTTTGCTTCAACTGGCCCGCTTTACCGTCCACTTCGCGCTGCTGTTGCTGAATCTGTTGCTGGGTTTGCTTGCGGTTTCGATCGGCATTTTGAAGTTGATTTTGCTGTTGTCGAAACAACTGCTCTGCCTGACGTTGATCGCTTTTTTGATGATTCGTTTGTTGCCTGCTCAAATTGGCCTGAGCCTGCGTCAGTTCTATAGCACTTCCATACCGAACCGTGTCTTCATCTTCAGCAAACTTCTGGGCTGCCGCTTTAAGTTCCGGCGCTACGCGATTAAGTGCGTCGGAAAGATCCTGGGCTGCCCCCTGCAATTCCTTGATGGGACTACGGGCCTGGACGCTTTCGGCAGAAAGTGCAGCCTCTTGCAAGGTAGTGGCCGCCTGCTTCATCTGTTCAACCCGAGCCTGGTTGCCGGCTTGGTTTGCCAAGTCGCGGGCCTCGCCCCCAAGCCGTTGCGAAAGTTGCAGTGTTCGGGTGGCAGCAATTTGAAGATCTAACTTCAGTTCGTCTTTGCGTTGTTGGTACGCCAAATCGGAAACCTGATTGTAATTCTGAATAGCTTCCTCCTTCTTGGCCGCCGCATCCAACGTCTCCTTGGCTTGCCGCAAAATGTCGTCCGAAATCTTGGACAACTCCGTTTGCATTTCTGGCGAACGCCTAAGTTCTGCCTCCAATTGCTTCAACAAATCATCTTGCGAAGCGTCGGCAAGTTCCTGCAATTGTTTGGCTTGTTGATACTCCCGGTCAAGGCTTTCGTTTGACAGACTCGCTTTGTCCTGCATCGCTTTTGCCAGATCAACCATCGCTTGCCGACTGCTGGCTTGGTCTTCGTCTAAGGACAGTTCACCTGAATCGATTTTCGAAAAATGATTGGCGATCAGATCGTACGCTTGGGCTGCCTGTGACTGCTTATCGGCCAATTCACTCAGCGCCTTTTCTACTTCACTTGATTGAGCGGTCGATGCCTTGGCCATCGCTTGCCCAACTAATTCTTGCGATCGCTGGACCATCGCCCGCCCGACATCAGCATCTTTGGCCAAACGCCGTTGCTTTGCATCAAGAAGATCTTGCGAAACCGCTACGTCTTCAAGTGCCTGCTGGACCAAGGCCATCGGTGCCGAGGATTCCGTCTGCTGTTGGTATTGTCGCTGCAAGCGATCGCTCAGATTCGGAATACCGTCTTGTTTTTGTTCGTTCGCCAGTCGCTGCGCCACCTGTTCTTGCTGGCGAGAAACCACCGCAGCCTGGGTCGCCAATTCGGAAATCGTCGGTGCATAACGCTCCAACTCTTGACGCGTTTGATCAAAATGGATCGCCAATAAATCCTGCAAATCCAGCAAGCGCCTCTCAATAATATCGAGTTCACCGGCAGCAGATATTTTTTGGTTTTGATCCCATTTTCGGCTCGAAATTTTCTGGTTCGCCGACCCAACTTCACCAGACCATCGGACTTCGTCCAATCGGCTCAAGAGGTCGCCGGGTAATTTTGCCTGACGCAGTTCCTCAACAGCCTGGCCCAACCACTGCGTGAAATTCTCCCATTCGCGAGGGCTTTCACTGCGACTGGCATAACCGCGAAAGGCAAATCGTTCACGTGACTTCACATCGCGAAGTAATTCCAACACGCTGACCAAGCGATGCCCTGCCTCCAATTTCTGAAATAACGACGAAATGGATTGCAGCTTTTCAATTGTGTCATCCACTTCCGATGCTGCTGATGTCTCTTGCTGGTCGATTAAGACTTTGTGACTTGCTCGGTAAGCCAAACCTAGGTCCGCAGCAAAACGTCCATCTCCATCGGCCCGAACCAATTCTGCCTTGCGTCGCTGAACCAATTGTCCAGCCGCCTGCATGTGTTCCGCTAACCCATTGCTGAGAATCAATTGACCAGCCGAAGCAGAGGTCGCCGACCCAAGCTTCTTGGCATCTTCAGATATTTGTCGAATAATTTCGAACGCCTGGCCCGAAATCTTCTGCAATTCGTTTTGACCATTCAACGATTCTTGAGTCGAATTACCCGCAATCTGACTGGCACCTTGGTGATATCCAATTTCATTGATGATTGTTCTTTGCTGGTCCTGGATTTGTTGCAAGCGAACGGATTCTTCTGGTACGTCGTTACTGATAATTTCATCGACTCGATCAGCCATCAACCCAGACCAGCGACTCCATTCTCGCATCTTATTGGCCTGCCCTTGATCCACATATTCTGAATGCAAAATCATCTTCGAAGCGACCGCTCGCAAGTGTTGCCCCAGCAGATCTTGCTGTCGAATCCAAGTTTCACTCGCGATGTCGCCAGCAGTTGACAACTGCGTCGAATACAATAGGGCGGCATGCAAATCATCGCCCACATCATCAAGGATATCGTGGATCACAAACCTTTGCACACGGGATTCCAGCTTGACTATTTCGCTGCTCGATGATCGCAAAAGATCCACCAACTGCGATGCCTGTTCTTTTCGATCTTGCGGACTTTGGGCGGCAGTCAATGTCCGCTTCAATTGCTGAAGCCTGGGAACGACCCCTAACCCAATGTTGTTCAAATATTCATTGATCCGCTGCAATTCGTTTGCACTGACTGAACTTTCAAATTGCCCCGTCATTGCCAAAATTCTATTTCTACTTTCATCCAAGCTTGGCATCAATTGATCTAAGTAGTCGTCCACCAAATCCGGCAATTGTAGCGGGTCTTGCTGACTTGGATCACGATCCCAAGCACTAACAAAATCGGCGACTCGTTGCAAAACGGGTTTGCATGACTGCTCAAATTTTCGCACTTGTTCCAACATTGCCAATCGCAGTGACAATTGCGAACTGACCGCAGATTCCAACTGCGCCTCAGAGATCGACATTGTCAGCAGCGCCGAATCACGCTCTTGACCTTTTCGATCCTTAGCGACAACCTTCACCTCCACCAATTGGTTGCTCTGCAACGACTTGCCTAACAAATCAAAACGCCATTCCAGATCGCTGTCATAACGCAGCGAAGAACCATCGATCGCCGGTGCTGTCGGCTTCAGAATCGTATCCTGTCGCCAGTTTCCCCGATCAATTCGATAAAGCAACCGAATGTCGTCCACAGGAAATTCATCTTGCAATTTTAATTGCAGCCGAATAACAGCTTCGGCTGGCACAACCTGCTGGCTCTTGACATCGCCCGTCCATTGCAACGAAGGCGGCAAGTCAGCGACCGGTTCGATACGCCACCACTTTCCAAAAACCGTCGCCAAACCGGTTTGTTGACTAGCGCCCGCGAAACGAAAGACTGAGGGTTGGTCAAATTCAATCGCTTGCTGCCACCAATTCCCCTCGGCCTGTTCCAATGAAACCGATTCCGTCTTTTGATTGACCAAACGACTCGACTTCATTTCCATTGACGCTTGAGCCAGAGTTTGATCCGCCTGAACCCCAAGTTCAATCCGACTCCCCACCACGGCAAAAACATCGCCCCCGTCTGCCTCGAGCAATAAATTAGGCGTCTTGGCATAATCGGGGAACTTGATTCGCTTCCGAAATTTTGTCGCTGCGGGACGATCTGCCACCATCAACTGATACCAAGGAGACTGTGCTCCATCTGCCACAACTCGATATCGCAATTCGCGCTCTACAGAAAATGCTTCTTCAAAAATCTGTTCCATGCGGTATCTAGAATTCGCCACCGCTGAACCCTCGGAATCACCGCCAAGATTGGTGTGAACTTCACCCGACCGATCCGCCCCCGACTGGCGATCAGATTCTGGCAAATCCGTCGCACCCGAAGGACCAGACGATTGACGAATTCGCATGGGCACTTCGGAATTCGAACCCTCAGCGTACCTCAGTTGCAGAACGACAGGATTGTCCTGATCAACGATCAGTCGATCTATCGCAGCGGAAAAACGTTGGACTTCACCTCGGGCGACGGTCTGCGAACTTGGCTGCGGGGAAGTCATTTGGATCCTTGTCGACGACGGTTTTCCAAAATTCGCGGTTGGCAAAAGCACTCTGGCGATCCGATGCTTCATTTGCCAATTGGGTACCAAGATCGCGATCGTGAAAAGGACCGCAACTCCGACGGCCGTCATCAACCAACGCCCAATCAAGGCCAGCGGCAAAAGGCCCGCAATCGAAAGCGGTGCCATTTTCACAGCCACTTGCTGCTGTAAATGTTGGCCAAAAGCGGCCGAACCTTGAAGCGCTCGTTCCGCGTGCCGGCTTTGCCCAGCAGAGGCCATTTCGACTGCCGGCAGCAGTTCCTCTTTCAATTCTGGAACCAGCGATTCGATTGCCATTGCCGTAGTTCGCCGTTGCCACCGATGCGCCAGTGGCAACACCATGGCCGTCACAATGCACCCCAATGATGACAGGTAAAAGATGCCCGACAGAAGCATGCGACCGGTCAACTGAAAGTCAAACAGACCATCCAATGTGACCGCCAACAACAAGGCCATGACCGCGAAAAACAGCGTCACGCAGAGCCCACGCACGCCAAGTAGCCAACGGCGACGGTTCGCAAAAGCGTCCAGTTTTTCACCCGTGATTTGCGGAAGTAAAGTGCTCATATCAAACCTGCTTGCTTTCTCAACCACCACTCCAACGCCAACACCAACACGATGGGAATAAACCACCCGTAGCTGCGCCACAGCATCGTGTCCGACTCCAAAAACTTTCCATCACTGACCGCTGACAATAGATCTGAAAGCTGGCTGGCTTGCGACTGATGTAAATACTTTCCACCGGTCTGTTCAGAAATCTGCCGCAGCATTGCCTGATTGCAATTCAAGTTCTGCCATTCGGTATTCACTGGCCCTTGCACCCAGAACCGAGCCTGTGCGTCTAACATTCCCTGCTGGTAACCTTCGGCCTGAACGGTCATTTCGTAGCCGCCTGGTTCTAACCCAATCACCTGCCCGACATAAACACCTGGGAAACTAGGGTCCTTTCTCAAGGTCAGTCGTTTAACCCCGACCAAGCCCTCGGAGCCCTCACTATTGCCAAGCACCACTTCCACCAAATCCAAGTCAGCGGGCTGCCCATCCCTATCGCTTAACCTTACACGCATCTGCACCAAATCGCCTTGAGCATATTGAATTTTTCCCGGATCCAACGACACGAATTCCGACTGTACAGCAAACGGCACCCTCATCACCCAACGTCCCATTTGATTCCAAAAACGTTGATGGTAAGTATCAGCCACCGCGTAGCGCCACCGCCAACTTTCGTCCGATGCAACATACAGAATTCGACCTGCCCCGTACAAACGGCTAACCAAATAAGGCGACTTGGCATCTGCTTGACCCTGACCTGGCCGTTGAAGATTTGCAAGAACTTGACTTCCTGGCGACGGAGTGACGGTGGCAACGAACTGCATTGCGGGCAACTGTTGCCACAACTGCTGATTCTGTTCGGGTTGCTGCGACAGTTGCATCGCTGGCAAACGCTGGCCGAATTCCGAAAGTACCACCGACCACAATTGCCGCTCGTCGGGGCCTGAATTCGCATCGACTCCAACATTTGCATCGTCAACAAACTGAACGGGTAACACTTGGGTCAATGCCGCGAATGATGAATCTCTCCAGTAGCCCCTTTGTCCATCAACCACAATCAGTCCACCACCCGAACCTGATACAAACTGCAGTAGGTTCGCCACTGCCAGCGAATCCAAACTGCCTGGCTGCAATTCGCCCAAAACAATCAAATCATAGTGCAACCACTGTTCTAGGGTCTGTGGATATTCGCGATCGATATCCCCCTGGCTAAACCGAACAGCTTCTCGCCCTGCCTGTAACAAGAAGGCATCGACTTCCCAATTCGGATCACGCTCCAAAGAATTTCGAAGATACCGAGTCTCCCAACGACTGCGGCTGTCCAAGATCAAAACCCGCTGCCGTCGCGTCGACACCCCTACGGTGAACTTTTGCGAATTATTGACAACCGTCAATTCGCCTTCCACTGGATTGACCGACGCCACGAATGTCAAAGGGAAGGTGGTATAATCGGCCTGGTTGACGTTGGCATCGGCCAACTGCTGAATTAGCGATTCCACTGCAAACGAAAACTTGACCTCACGCTGACCTTCTCCCTGCGAAACTAACTCAGTTTGCCAGAGAATGCCAAATCTTGAATCCAAAAGAGTCTCTGGCGTGGCAACACCAAGCGGCACATCGTCGTCATTTTCATTTGCCAATCCAGCGATACTCTCCGAGACATTTTCGCCAGCTAAACCAATCGATATTCGGATCACTTGTCCGGCATCCAATCGATCATCAATCAACACGGTTCCACTTAACAGATCACTTCTAAAAATCTGATCCGACTTTTGAACACTTCGCAACGACACATCTTGCCCACCCTCTGGATTGCCGAACCCAATCGCATAGACAGGACGTCCGCTTCGAAGCAATTGCGGCAGAAACTCCATCGGATTTGGACCGCTATTAGTTTGCCCATCACTTAGCAGCACGATCGGCAATTGCTGGGAAGGTTCCAAGTCCAAGTCCACACCTTCTGGCGGTGGTCCACTTGCCTGGAACAACTTCGCATCTGGTGTTTTCGCAGGACTTGCACCTGCACCACCTAAAATCGCACTGGGCGGCTGAAGGTCGATTTCTGGTGCAACTAATTGCTTCACCGCCTGCCCTATCGCTGTTCCGTTGACCCACGTGGTAGGCTCCCAAACCTGCCCAGACACTGGCAATTCAGGGCGTTGACGTAAATTGGATTCCCACAACACATCGACTGCTTGGTCTGAGAACCCAGCAACCGATACTTCATTCCCCTCACTCAACTGTTGCAACAACGATTCCTGCCCCGCCAACAGCACATCCACGGCTTGGTCGAATCGCCGAACACCTGCCTGCAACGGATCGTCCGCCAAAGTCATACTTGCCGACACGTCTAAAAGAAAATCAATCCGCCCTGGTTGCCCTTCATGCCAACGATGATGCAGCGACGGCTGAAACAGCATCAACAAGGCGAACAAGATTGCCACACTACGAAGCAGCGGCAATGCCCACGAATAAGGCGAACCAATCTGCCTGACCTCGCGACGATATAACCACCAAGCCAAGATTGGCAAAATGAGAACCAGAGGAATCGACACCATCGCCGGCAGCACACCATGCGTTTGCAACCAAGTCATCACACACCCTCCGTTATCGGGCGTTGCAATAAAAGTTCCGCAAACAAAAATACCACCAGCCCGATAAGGAAATACCGCCAGATTTCAAATCCACTTTGCCGCTGCGATTGCGACTGGCGAAATTGATCCGTCGATTCAACGACTTCCGCCTTCAACTTTTCTGCCAATTCCGCAAGTTCCTGTCGATTCAAACATTCAAAGTTTGACTCGTTGATTCCTTGGCCTGCCAATCCTAGCAGCGGCTGGCTAATTCCCAAATTGCTTAAATGCACCACCATTCGCTGCATCAAAGGAACAAAAGCCTGCCGCATCGGCAAATTTGACGCCGAATCATTACACTGGGTCGCACATAAGATCACCCTGCCTAAACCGATACGCTTTTGAACCAACAAGGGCTCACCGTCGGCCAATCGCAACAGAACTTCTGCCTGCACGTCATCAGCAACATCCACGTCGCCCGCAGGAAGATCGCCCTGCCCGTTGGCGGCCGCCGGTAATGCCGGCCGCGCTATTGACTGCAGTGCCGCACGGCCCCAGATTCGCCATTGACTTAAGTCTTCTGAGCCCTGCTGGCCAAAGACCGCCAGAATGGGATGCTGGTAAGGGCCGGCGGCCACCGCAATGCTGGTTGGCCAGTCAGCAACGTTTTCTGGCGACAGTCCTGCCACCGCCGCCTTGTCGCCCAGGCCCTGGGCCGCTTGGTTCTGGGATCCCACAGTGGTCATCCCCTGTCCTGACAGATCGCTGTCCCCAGCCAAGCGTTGCCAAGATTCCCAAGTCATGGGAAGCATGGCGGTTGGACCAGCTTTCCACTGCCGATACCACTTCGAATCCGAATTCGGGCCAAGAAAAACCAACAGCCCAGCCCCTTTGTTGATTCGCTCACTTACCCAATCCGCCATCGATGCTTCCAACTGCCGGACATTGGCCAAAACAATCACATCCGCAGCAGCAACGACCTCTTCGGTCAAACGATCCGCGGTCAAACGGACGGTCTGAATCCAAGGCCGCCCCTGATTCGAAAGCTCCGCCGAAGCACGCAGCGCCAAGTCCAAGAAGAACGTCTGCTGGATTGTCTCTGGCTGTTGGATTGTCTCTGGCGGCTGGGCAGGTTCCACCAACAAGACTCGCAGCTTACCCAAAACCGCAACCGGTAGCGTCGCTTGGTTGTCTTGAGTCACCGTCGAATCGTCATCCACAGCCACGCTGATGCGGTACTGACCGGGCAAGTCCACTTGGCAAACAAAGGACACTTGCGACTGCGATTGGGCAGCGACATCAATGCGGCGGCTAGCGATCGTTTGCCCATCTACTTGCAAATTCACTTGCTTTCCAACAACATCTTTCAAACCCCAATTGTAAATAACGGCTCGGACTTCTAGCGGTTCACCTACCCCCAGGGTTTCTGCATACCGGGCATCCAACTGCAATTGCAAATTATCAACGGGCATGGTCTTGACTGGCAACAGTGACAAATGGATGCGCTGCTCTTCCGCAGTTTGGAAAAGATCAATTACACTTTGAGGCAGCGATTGCCAGTCGGCTTTCTGAAAATCACTGATCAATAAAATTTCACGCTGACTTAGTACCGATTTCTGCAACTGCTGAGCCGCCTTTAGCAAAGCGTCTGGCCCGGTTGTCTTGGTCGATTGGCCTGTCATTTGACCAAGCTTTCGCTGCACATGGCTAGAGTCGAACGTCGCACCATCCGTCAAATTCTGCGTCTCCATGCCCGCCGAGACTAACGAATACTGAGTTTGGTTGCCCAGGCCCTGTAATAGTTGCTGCACCTGGTTCCGAGCCCAGGCGTGCCCAGTAACGACCGGCGATTCAGCGCTGCCCACGGCCCGAACCGACTGACTGGAAACAGCCTGTAGAGAATAACTATCGTCCAACACGATCGCCAGGGACGCACGTTCACTTCCACGGTTGGTTTTCCAGGCGGTTAGCAACGGCCCTGCCATACAGAGGGCCAACAACAAAGGAATCAGGCAACGAATCAGTAAAAGCAACCAAGACTGCCATTGGAAACGCCGCATATTTTGAAGTTCGACTGTTTCCAAAAGGTGCATGGCCCCCCACTGAACCTCTTCAAACTTCGAACGGTTCAAAAGATGGATAACTAGTGGAACCGCAAACGCCAGGGCTCCACCTAATAGCAGGATGTTGGCAAATTCCATTATCTTTGCCCTTGCTGAACGATGAATTGTGACAAAATCTGTGAATGCGATTGACTTGTGTTGCACACAATCAATGGGATTCGCTGTTTTAAGCATCCCTTGGTCAAATCAGATTGAAACTTTTCCAAGTTCTTCAAATAGGCTTTACGAACCAAACGCGGATCTAACATCTTTCGCCCCGAGGGATTTTCCAGGGATTGAAATTGAGTCCTTTTTCGAAACGGAAACGAAAGTTCGTCAGGATCCCATATTTGAAAAATGACAACCTCGTTTCCCATTTGCCGCAAAATTGACAACGCACTAAGCAAAGAAGGTACGTCATCAAAACAATCCGAAATCAAAACCAAGACACCACGCCTGCGAATTTTGGTCGACAACTGGCGAATCACCTCGGCGATCGAAGTCTCACCGGCACAATGACTGCCGGCCATCATTTCCAGCAACGAATGCACATGGCTGGGCACGCTCTTAGGCGGAACGTACTGGCGGACCCGAGCGTCAAAAGTGGCCACCCCAACCGCATCATGCTGCCCGACAAAAAGATAGGCCAAACACGCCGCCAGCCGGACGGCAAAATCATGTTTCGACACAGCACTCTTTTCGCCCTGGTAGGACATCGACCTACTTTGGTCCAAAACCAAAGTCGCCCTTAAATTGGTTTCAACTTCGAATTGTTTGACGTAAAGTCGGTCCGTTTTCCCAAACAACTTCCAATCAATCAAACGAATTTCATCACCGCGAACGTAGGCCCGATGTTCCTTGAATTCGATACTCGAACCCTTATTGGGCGATCGATGCATGCCAACGGACAGACCTTCGACCACTCCCTTGGCGAACCATTGCAATTTGGCAACGCGGTCTCGATCTTCGGCTGAAAGAATAGGCGACGGGTTGGCCATTTGACCGCGTTCTCTCTTGAATGCAAATGAAACTGCGCGACGAATTCGCTTCTACAAAAACACTTATCGCCAAGCCCCCAACTTTTGCCCAAAACCTAAGGCGATCCAAAAACACCTGTCCCGGCACTCTGGAACGCTCACCTGCAAGTCACCCAAACGTTGCTGCACCATCAAACCTGTCGTCGCTAGAAAGCTTTTACATTAGGTTTAGGAATCTCATTAAGTGCTTTTGCGATCAGGGAATCGGAACTCATTCCGTCAGCTTGGGCCGCAAACGTGGCCACGATGCGATGCCGCAACACCGGCGCTGCTAACGCGATGACATCTTCCAAAGTGACATGATAACGGCCTTTGAGTAAGGCCCGTGCCTTGGCCCCCAACACCAACTGCTGACCCGCTCTAGGTCCTGGCCCCCACTCCACCAAATCTTTCGTCCACGGCAAACAAGCCGAGTCTCTTGGGCGAAGACCGCGAACCAAGTTCAAGACGTATTGTTTTACGTAGTCTGGCAGAGGAACCAGACGAACCGTTTCCTGAAATTCAATGATCTCATCACCGGAAACAACTGACTGCACCGAAGACTTAAAGTTCGATGTGGTCCGATCAATAATTTCAGACTCTTCATCGCGCGAGGGATAGTCGACCATGACTTGAAAAATGAAACGATCCCGCTGCGCTTCGGGCAAAGGATAGGTGCCCTCTTGTTCGATCGGATTTTGAGTCGCCAAAACGAAGAATGGCTCAGCCAACCGATACGTTTTTCCGCCCACCGTCACCTCATGCTCTTGCATCGCTTCCAGCAAAGCAGCCTGAGTCTTGGGAGGGGTACGATTGATCTCGTCGGCCAACAACATTTGAGTGAAGACGGGACCTTTTTCAAAGATCAATTGACGATGCCCCGTCTCAGGCGATTCCTGGATAATGTCGGTACCCGTAATGTCTGCAGGCATCAAATCTGGCGTAAACTGAATCCTGTGGAATCCCAAATGCATCGAATCCGCCAAGGACCGGATCATCAACGTCTTGGCCAAACCAGGGACACCTTCCAGCAGACAATGCCCACGGGCCAAAATCGCGATCAACAATTGATCGATGACATCGTCTTGCCCCACGATCACTTTCGCCACTTCTTTGCGAACTTTTTCGCAAGACAGTTTTAGCTTTTCAGCCCGCAGAATATCGGTTGAATCCAACGTATCCTTGGCGATTTCGGGAGAGCCAGTATCGGGATAGCCAGTATCGGGATAGCCAGTTTGGGGGCGTCCGGACCCCACCAAGCCCCCACGATCTTTCGAAGCACGTGAATCTTTTGACAACCGACGACTCCTTGCAAACCCATTAGTCGAACCCCAAACATCCAACCCCAACTTTTGCCCTTAATCAGCACCCTGACTTCAACCTAATCCTACCAGAAAGATGAAGCCCGCTGGTGTCTACTGTAATTTAAGTCAGACATGAAAGACATAGCCGCAGCCAGCCCCGACACCATAAACGGTAAAGTAGCGGCGGAAGGATTCAGCAAGATGCCAAGCAACCCGGGCGAACTCTTGGTTGGGTTCGCCTTGTTACCGCCGGCTTGAATTAGGGCGCTGCTTCAATCGCCCAGCTGTCGATGAATTGGGACGGTAAATGGTTCGCAATTCGGCGAACGACGTTGAGACTAGAAACCACGCCGCTTTCTAATAGTGGAATGCCATAGGCAGCATAAGAACCACAGAACCAAATCCGCCGATTCGGTTGGTCGTGCAATCGATTCAAACGCTCCCAAGCCACCAACGAATCAGGGGTCACCACTGGTCGCTGCAGTCGCCGCACAGCATAGATAGAGTCCGATTCGGGTTCAACGATCGGCATGATTGTCTGAAAAACCGGGGTGCGAATCTGCCAGTCGGCGTTGAATCGATTCATCCAAACCGTGCACATCGCGCGATCCCGTTGATCGCCAGAAATTAAATTGAAATGAGCCCAATCGGCTTGTCTCGGAGGCATCAAGCGGACATCGCTATGCACAATCACGGGCGCTGATTTATAGACAAACGCCCCCAGTACCTCCGCTTCCTCCTGCGAGTAGTCTCGCATTAACCCAAGGACATGATTCGCCTGCGTCGCGAAAATCAAGTGATCAAACTGTTGAACTCCTGTAGAAGTTTCCGCGCACACGCCTGGCACTTTATCGCTTTGACCACCCCGTCGATCGTCGCCTTGAGTTCCAGATTCTTGCCAGATGCGAACCACTTCGGTACCCAGCTGCAAGTCATCCATTGGGGCGGTCAGCCGACTGACGACGTCTTGCGTTCCATACTTCGTTTGGCACAATCCGTCCCCATCGACCATGTTTAGCAACGCGTTGAGTAAAATCCCAGCGGGATATTCATCCAAAGCGTCGTAATCGCAAGTACAAACGGTCGAACTAAGTGCCGGATATAAGAACAGACGCACAAATTCATTACTAAAAGATGCACGATCTAAATATTGACCAAACGTCTGTTGATCATCCAACAAACCCGCGGCAACCTCCTGGCGGACCCGCTTCAATAAGACCGTCGCATCGGCTGCGATCGAGCGCACCCGGCTGTTCAATAAAGCAGATAACGACGGCTGATAACCACCGTCAAGTTGCAAAAAGGCATTCTCCCCCAACACACTGTAGGACTTGGATGGATCGGCAGCCCGGAACTCGACCCCCGCCGCTTTGTACAGAGCTAGAAGATTGGGCCAAAGCTGTGGATTGAACAACCGCGGCGGAACGTCGGTTCGAACTTGCCAAACGTCCGAATCACCGGAATCTTGTCCCTCCAATAACATCGAATGCGCATCCATTCCCAATTGCTGATGCTTTTCAAATAGAGTCACTTGGTGCCCAATTCGGTGAAGCAGCCAGCCCGCAGCCAAACCAGCAATCCCACTACCAATGATGGCTATTTTCATCCGAACCAAACTTTCCCAAAAATGAAACTTACCACCTGTAACTTCAACTTCCGCGGGACTAACCCCGCTTCAACTATTCAAACTGACCAGGACCCTAGAACCCCAAGGACCCTAGAACCCTAGAACCCAAGTGACTTAAGCTGTCCATAGCGCAGATACCCAGGCCAAGAGCGATTGCCTGGAAAAATCAATATCAAATTCAAGTCAAAAAATCTAAGCTGAAACTTGGAAAAACCGCCAGGCGCTATCTTTGCCTCACCTCAAGATCACAGCCTCAAGATCACGGCCTCAAGATCACAGCCTCAAGATCACGGCCTCAAGATCACTATTCCTGCTAGTCGCGAAACCTGGCGATAGCAGTTCCCCTTGGCAGAAGATTTGCGTCCCGCGGTCAACCGCAAGGCTCCGCTTCGCCTAACTGCCTGGCTTGACACCCATTTACCGGATCCACGTTTTCCCGGCACACTGGTCACACCGCGAATCTGCCAATACACTCAGTCTAACCCAATTCAAGCTGACTTTGGCAAGCGGTTGCCTTGTTGTAGCTGGGAATGAACTACCACACTCTTGTCCAACCGGTATCGAAAATGAAACGCTGGACCGTGTCGTCAGGCTCTACTTTTGAAAAAGAAATCGCGTATTCTCGCGCGGTCGTGTGCGGCGACTGGGTATTTGTCTCAGGCACGACGGGCTTTGATTATCAAAAGATGACCATTGCGTCCGACATCGTATCGCAAACCAAACAATGTTTCGAAAATATTGCTAAGGCCTTGCAACAAGCTGATTCAGAACTTGGCGACGTGGTTCGAGTCACCTACATGGTTCCCGAAGCCGACGAATTCCAGCATTGCTGGCCTGTCATTCGCCATTATTTTGCCAACGTCACGCCAGCGGCGACCATGATTTCATGCGGCCTGGCGGATCCGAGAATGAAGATTGAAATCGAGGTCACTGCAATCCGACAACCAAAGAATCCCCAATGGGAATAACGTTCAAGCTGCAGGCATCCCTTCCAGGTCGTGCTTTCAGAACAGCGGGTCCGTTGGAAGCATCCCGTCTCAAGAAATGAAAAAAGCCTCCAGCGAAATTCAATCCGATGCAGGCTTTTAGGTGGTCAATTCTATTCTCAAGATCACGGCAGTTTACCGTAACCATTTACGACGAGAGTTGACTGCGGCTTGGGTGCCAGATCCGGCTGACTAGCGCCAATTGGCCCAGTCAACCGACTTCTATCAGGCCCTAGTTGCCACCGCCATCTCCACTTCCGCCATCTCCGCCACCGCCAGCAGTACCGCGACGACCAGGGCGACCTGATTGTCCGCCGGCCGCGCCACCTTCACCGCCACCTTCACCGCCACCAGCGGCGCCGCCACGTCCACCTGCACCGCCCCCTGCACCGCCACGTCCACCGCCCCCTGCACCGCCACGTCCACCCGCACGAGCCAACTTGCTTAGGTCAACTTTCAATGCTTCGCCCTGGGCTTTTTCGAAAGCACTATTTTGATCGGCGGTCAAAACTTCTAGTAAGCCTTCGCTTCTTTCCTTGATGAAGCTCGCAATTTTTTCTTCGCGTTCCTTAGCTTCCATTTCGGCCATGCCTTGCATGCTTTTACGCATTGATCCGCGACTTTCTGCCATTGTCGATTCCAATTTTTCGACTTGCTCTGGGGACAACTTCAACATGCCCGCAACGGTCTTGTCGGTCAAAGCCAAGCCACCATTGACCTGTAAGAACACTCCTATCAATCGCTGCTGCTGGTCTTCTGTTAGCTCTCCCATCAAGCCCTTGGAAATTTCGACGGCCATTTCAGCTCTGGCTGCAGTCATCGCTTCTCGGTCGCCTTGATTTGCCTGCATCGCTTCACGCATCTTGCCACCCAACTTTTGTTGCATGGTCTTGATGGCTTCCACTTGATCGTCAGTCAACTTAATTTCTTTTTTGACTTCTTCCAACTGTGCCAAGCCAGTCATTTCAATCGGGCCTCGGATTAGCGGGTTCATCGCCGCACCACCGCGACCGCCGCCAGCACCATTACGTTGGGCCAATACCGAATCGCTTGAACCAAAGACAGCGCACAAGCCAACCGCACCCAACACGACCGACCACAATCCAAAACCAAATTTTTGACTCATTGAATGTTCCTTCGACTAACAGAAAAGATCAGACCCCGACAGAAAGTTCAAAATCCCACCGAGGACTTCACAATTTCAGCCAAGACTAAATGTTGAACCCAAGACTAAATGTTGCACTACGCACGTTTAATGTTGCACTACGCACGTTTAAATAAGCCCCGCTTCGCCAACCCGTCGCCGCCATAAACCACCAACACAGACCAAACCGCCAGAGAAGGCCAAACTGCATTCGAACCCGCAACCAGCCTTATTGGTATTTTGCGACCACGAGCACAAGTCATTGCGCGCAAGTCATTGCGGACATGTCATTGCGGACAAGTGATAACTGTGTCACGTGCCTCCGCGAAAAAACCGACCGAAGTTCTACGAAAGTTGTTCGTTTTTTTACAAACCGGCTTCGGATAAGCTTCACGGCCCCGCAATGGCCTTAAGAACATCAAGCTGAACACCTGTCCGATGGGTAGGATTCGTTTCTAATTACAAAGTTTCTCACAATTTTGCGGCTTTAAGCAAATTTCGCTTTACACTGCCCGAACATCCAAACTGCATCCAAACTGCATCCAAACTGCATCCAAACGGACACTACTCGGACTCGGCCAGCCGATCAATCTGTTTCAAACTGCTGCTTGCCGCCATTCCAACAGTTCCCCCCATGACCTGCAATAGAGTTTGCCACAGGGGGTTCGCCAAAATCAATCCAAGCACTCGTCACCCTCTTTGCGTGCTGAATCGCTCACAAAAGACAGATAGTCGATCATGTGATAAAGCGCCAGCAGCGGGCCTTTGGGCGTGAAGTCTTCCCGCTGCACAACCACTCGGCTTCGATCCACCATCGCTACCTCTAGCGTGTACTGGGACAGGTACGCACTGTACACCAGCATCCACGGCACCAACTTCAGCGTGTTGATCCGTGTCGATGCGTGGCTCATGCGCGCGGCGCAATTTTTGGCCACGGATTCACACTTATTTTCACGGATGCTGCGTGGTCGGCTTGCTTGTCGTTCGCCTTGGCGACGTTTCCCGTACTTCAAGGGACGCCCAGCGACCCAGCACCGCACCCAGTCACTGCCCCAATTCAATGCATCTTCATGGCACCCCTAGGCCGCGGCGGTGTGACCAGTTTCCCAAACAACACGGCATAATCACCCTGAAAAACGACGTCTGCGATTCCCGCCTGCGTCATGTTATATTGGCGTAGAATTTTGACTCGCTCAAAATCGATCAACACTTCGAATGGGAGAAAACGCAGTGAACAGAAAATTGACGGCAACCGCGATGTTAGTGTTTGCCGGGTTCATGTTGACCCACGAAACAAAGGGACAAGGTTTGGACTACCCCAAAACAAAAACCGTTCAGCAATTGGATGAATACTTTGGCACTCAAGTCGCGGACCCATACCGATGGCTCGAGGATGACGTTCGCGAATCGGAAATGGTCGAAGAATGGGTTGAATCTCAAAACAAAGTCACACTCGGCTACCTGGCCGCATTACCTTACCGCCAAGAGATCCAAGAACGCCTGACAACGCTTTGGGACTATGAAAAGTACGGCACGCCTTCGCGTCAAGGTGACAATTATTATTACTTCAAGAATGATGGACTTCAAAATCAAAGCGTCCTTTACCAATTGGGGACACTTGATGCCGAACCCAAAGTCCTAATCGATCCCAACCAATGGTCGACCGACGGCACAGTGGCGTTAGGCGGGATGGTATTCAGCAGTGACGGCAAATACTTGGCTTACAGTTCGTCCCAAGGCGGTTCGGACTGGAGCACCTGGCAAGTCATGGACACGACGACAGGTAAACTGCTTGATGACCAAATCGAATGGACCAAATTCACTTCCGCATCTTGGACACCTGACAACAAAGGCTTCTATTACAGCGCTTACGACGTTCCCGAAGAAGGCCAAGCGTTTCAAAGTTTGAACTTGAATCAGAAGGTCTACTATCACCAACTGGGCACAAAACAGTCGCAAGATAAAATAGTGCACCAAGACGCGGACAATCCAACCTGGGGTTTCAACGCCGAAGTGTCCGAAGATGGTAGCTATTTGATTATCACTACCTGGAAAGGAACCGACGACAAGTACCGAGTCCTCTACCGCGACCTAAAGAGCGACGAAGCTTCACTGATCACGCTGATTGATTCGTTCGACAACGAATATTCTTTCATCGGCAATGAAGGCGCTAAACTGTTCTTCAAAAGCGATCTGAATGCCGCCAATGGGACCGTGCTTTCGATCGATGTCAGCCAGCCTGACGCGGCCTGGCAGACCGTAATTTCACAAGCGGATGAGACCTTAGTGTCCGTCGGCATGGTCGGCGATTTCATCATTGCTGGATATCTAAAGGACGCCGTCACGCAAGTCAAACTATTTGATCTGGCAGGTAAGTTCGTCCGCCAGGTTTCGCTTCCCGGAATCGGCACGGGATCCGGCTTCAATGGAAAACGGGATTCGACCGAAACTTTTTACTCGTTCTCTAGCTTCAATCGCCCACCCAGCACCTACCGCTACGATTTGGCAAAGGGAGAAAGTCAATTACTGCGCGAGGCGAAAGTCGCCTTCAGTCCCGACGACTACGAAGTTAAACAAATCTTTTTCAGCAGCAAAGACGGCACTCGAGTCCCCATGTTTTTGGCGTACAAAAAAGGCTTGATACTCAACGGAAAGAATCCAACGCTGCTCTACGGCTATGGCGGCTTCAATATTTCGCTGCCCCCAAGTTTTTCAGTCACTCGTTTGCAGTGGATGGAAATGGGAGGCGTCCTGGCGATTGCCAATTTAAGAGGCGGCGGCGAGTATGGCGAACGTTGGCACAAGGCGGGTACGAAGACCCAGAAGCAAAACGTCTTCGACGATTTTATTGCTGCCGCGCAGTGGTTGATCGACAATAACTATACCAGCCCAACCCACCTTGGCATTCAAGGCGGTAGCAATGGCGGACTGTTAGTCGGCGCTTGCATGACGCAGCGACCTGACCTGTTCGGCGCTTGCTTACCCGCAGTTGGCGTGATGGACATGCTCCGTTTCCAAGAATTCACCGCAGGACGATTCTGGGTTGATGACTATGGCAGCAGCAAGAATTCGGCCGCTGAATTCCAAGCACTTTATGCCTATTCGCCTTACCACAATCTGAAAAACGGTACGCACTACCCACCAACGCTGGTAACCACTGCCGACCACGATGATCGAGTCGTACCGGGTCACAGTTTCAAATTCACAGCCCGACTGCAAGAGGCCCAAGGCGGCGAAAACCCAACGCTAATCCGCATTGAAACCAATGCCGGACACGGGGCCGGGAAACCGACCTCAAAACAAATCGAAGAGACTGCCGACCTGTGGTCTTTCCTGGTCAAACACCTGGAAATGACGCCACAGTTCCCCAAGAATTAGGCAGCCGCCCTGCACTCTTGGAACACACCGAGACCGACATAAAAACGAAAGGACGCCCCGCACTGGGACGTCCTTTTTTTGTGGTCTGAAATACAGAAACCCCATCGCAAGCACTCAAAATTCATCATCCTGACTATTGCCGTCATTGACGATCGTCGCCAGCTACACAACCGCCACCCTAGGCGATCAGGTCGTGAATCACGTGCCCGTGAACGTCCGTCAAGCGAAAGTCTCGACCTTGATAACGGTAGGTCAATCGCTTGTGGTCAATGCCCAGCAAGTGCAAAATCGTGGCATTCAAATCATGAATATGCATGGTGCCAGGCGTTCGCTTTTCTTTGCTTGGCTGAGGCAGCAACGGGACTCCGTTTTCATCCGCAATGTTGTAGCCGTAATCGTCGGTGTGACCGTAAGTAATGCCTGGCTTCACCCCACCGCCGGCCATCCACACGGTAAAGCAACGCGGATGGTGATCGCGACCGTAATTTTCTTTCGTCAGTCCACCTTGGCAGTAAACCGTCCGCCCAAATTCGCCACCCCATACCACTAACGTATCGTCCAACATTCCGCGCTGTTTCAAATCCTTGATCAATCCGGCACAGGCTTGATCAATGTCCTTGCACTGGGATTCGTGTTCACCGGGCAAATTGTTATGGGCGTCCCACCCGCGATGGAAAATCTGAATATTGCGTACACCCCGTTCGGCCAATCGTCGGGCGTTCAAACAACACGCAGCAAAGGTTCCAGGCGTCTTCGCCTCTTCGCCATACAAGCGGAACGTTTCGTCATCTTCGCCGGCCAAATCCATCAACTCGGGCACCGATGTCTGCATGCGATAGGCCATCTCATGCTGCTTGATCCTAGCCAATATCTCAGGGTCTCCAAACTGCTGATGCTGAACTTGATTCAACGCGGACAACGCATCCAACTGCTGGCGACGATCATTGCGGCTAACCCCATCAGGATTACCCAGATACAAGACGGCATCGCCCTGACTGCGCAACAGGATCCCCTGATGATCCGAAGGCATAAAACCCGTTCCCCACAACCGATTGAATAGACTCTGTTCGGCAAAGTTGGTTCTGGCATGCATCACAACGTAGCTGGGCAAATTTTCGTTCATGCTACCCAGACCATAACTTAACCATGCACCTAGGCTGGGCCGCCCAGGAATTTGGCTGCCCGTTTGAATGTAAGTAATCGCCGGGTCATGATTGATTGCTTCGGTAAACGTACTGCGAACCACGCACAATTCTTTGGTCACCGTCGCAGTATGAGGCAACAACTGGCTGACCCAGACGCCATCCTGATTGTTTTCGTGTTTGGTGAATTTGTATTTCGAAGGACAAATGGGTAAGCCGTTGGATTGATTCGACGACATTCCGGTCACTCGTTGCCCGTCACGAACCGAAGCTGGCAATTGTTCGTTGAACAAACTGGCCAATTTTGGCTTGTAATCCCACATATCCAAGTGACTGGGACCACCACTCATAAACAGATAGATGACGCGTTTCGCCTTAGCCTTGTGGTGCCTCCCTTCGTCTGACTGGGTTGCATTGCCCTGCCCCAACGCCGAATCGGCACCCATCAGATTCGCAAGTGCGGCGGTCCCAAGCCCTAAAGCGGCCCGGCCAAACAACTGCCTCCGAGTATCCAACAACTGGTATTCGCGAACTGGATTTCTACTATTCATAACTCAATTCGTTTCCCACAAAATTCTTGGATTCAAAACTATTTCAACCCGAAACTTAAAACCTTGCCCACGATTGGTATGAAATCGGCCCCTACTTGAAACCACCGACCAATCGGCTGGCAACCCGTTGACCATCAGTAAAGCAACAGCACCGCGTCGCTGGCCAAAACGGTCACCACCACTTGAGTCCACGCCGCAACCTCTGCTGGATCAAGCTCCGCATTTCTAGTCGCTTGCCCTGTCGCCAACAATGCTAAAGCATCCGGCTCAGCTTCGGCGTAACGCTGTTTCATTTGCTCCAGCAGACCCAGGCAAATCACCGTCTCCTTCGCACTAGGATCTCGAGAAGCCAGGCGTTTGAACAGGGTCACCAAACGAACCGATTCTTCACTTTCGGTTACCACTAAATTTTCGGCTAACGCACGCGCAAACTCGATCCGCTGCGTTTCATTCAACAGTGCCAACGACTGCAATGCAGTATTGGTACGCGACCGGCGGACGCAACTGGCTTCCCGACTAGGTGCGTCGAACAACGTCATCATCGGATGAGGACTCGTCCGCTTCCAATACACGTACAAACTTCGTCGATACAATTTGTTGCCGTTGTCCGGAACATACTGTTTGGTGTTGCTACCCGGATGGGCAAGTGCCAACCAAAGACCATCAGGCTGATAAGGCTTCACACCCTCGCCCCCCATTTCATCCACCATCAATCCACTTCCCCAAAGCGCGATGTCGCGAAGCACTTCTGCATCCAAGCGAAAACTGGGACCACGCGCGAACAAACGATTCTCTGGATCTTCCACATCGCCTCGCCTGGCTGACGATTGAGTGAAGGTCCGACTGGTCACCATCAACTTCAACATGTGCTTTAGGTTCCAACCACTACGCTGCAATTCCACCGCCAGCCAATCTAGTAGTTCAGGATGGGTGGACTGCTCACCTTGCAAACCAAACTCTTCAGGCGTCCGAACCAATCCCTCACCGAAAGTACGTTGCCATATTCGATTCACCAACACTCGCGACGTCAACGGCTGCTTGGGCGAGACCAACCACTGAGCCAAACCTAATCGATTTCGCGGAGCGCCTTCTGGAAATTCACCTGCCACCGAAATGACATCTCGCTCCAAAGGCTCGCCCAGCGGAAGGTCATACTCGCCTCGTTCCAAGACTTTTGTCACTCGAGGCTGTTCTAACTCGGCGGCAACCAAAGTGGTGGTCCATTGCGACTGCAGTTCAGTCGCCTGCGCCTGCAATGCCTTGGCCGCCTGCACCAAATCTTCAGTTCCTGGCGACAACCCTTCACTGGACCGCTTGACCCACAGATCCAGTCGCTGCTGGACACTTGCTGTCGACCATTGCTTTTCAAAATCAAGCAATTCTGGAGAAGCAGTGCCTGGCAACTCAGAATAAGACTTTGAAGTGCCTGGCACCTCAGAGGCTGCTTCAGCGGGTGAGGGTTTAGAAATTGCAAGAATGTCCTCCGCCTGAGCGGACCACTGGAGCTGTGCGGACTCTAACTCTCCCCAAGCTTGCCATTGCTGCTGATCGGCCGGAGCCTTGATCACGGGCGCGTATTGATATTGATTACCGTCCATTGCCCCTTCGGAAGTGCTATTGAAGAACGCCAGCAAACGATAGTACTCCTGGTGCGGAATTGGATCGTACTTGTGAGTGTGACAACGTGCGCACGTCAGCGACATGCCTAAGAATACCGTTCCGAAATTCTCTGTTCGATCAAAGTTATTTTTCGCCTGAAATTCAGCCGGAATCGCACCACCTTCCGATGTGGACGGATTCAAACGGACGAAGCCAGAAGCAACCTGCTGCGACAATGTCGGATTGGGCAACATATCGCCTGCCAACTGCCAAGTGATAAACTGATCCAGTGGCAAGCCTTCATTAAACGCCTTCACCACCCAATCGCGATAAGGATAAATGCCGCGGCGATTGTCCAAATGCAATCCGTGAGTGTCCCCGTAACGAACGGCATCTAACCAATAACGAGCCTGATGTTCGCCAAATTTTGGATCCGCCAGCAATTGATCCACCAAGTGCCCGTAGGCGACAGCATCGACCGAATCGTCCACCAAGAAACTCTGCAAAACTTCAGGTTCCGGCGGTAGCCCTGTTAGAATCAATGCCGCGCGCCGCGCCAGAGTCGATCGATCGGCATGCGGCGAAAATGTGACGCCTTGGGCCAGCATTTGATCTGCAATAAATCCATCGATCACCTGCGAACCCATCGCCTGGGGATTGGACTTTGGCAAAGTGGATACCGGCGGCACATAAGCCCAATGCTTCGCATATCGACCACCCTGATTGACCCAAAGCGACAGAATTTCACGCTCGGCATCAGACAACCCTCGTTCGGCATCCTCCGGTGGCATCGGATCGTCTTGCGAATGAATCCGAACCAGCAAACGACTCTTACCCGGCTGGGCAGGGTCGATCGCTTTGTAGTCACCCAAGTCTCGCGTGGCTGAATCGAAAGAATCCAGTCGCAATTCACTGACCGCTTCGGAATCAGGACCGTGACACACGAAACACTTGTCCGACAAGATCGGCAGGACCTGTTTGGCGAAGTCGATCGCGGGCTCAGGCTTTGCTTGCGGATCGGCATCTTGCTCAATAGCACTGGCTACCGCACTGGCTACCGAAACGTAAATCACGACCACCCAAACGAAACTCAATCCCAAAGCCCACTTCACCACCTGAGGCACGAACCGATGTTTATTATTCATGGATCCACTTTTAAGTATGACTAAACGTGAAAATCTAACTTCCAAACAACACCCGCCAACGAGTCCGCCTACGAGTCCGCCTACGAGTCCGCCACTTTAAACTGCCAGCCGCGTGGGAACTCCCGTCCGGCACTTACTGGGCAAAGCTTTTTTCGCAGGAGCACCCCTGGCCAGAACGCAAACCAATCCAACACATACAAAGCGAAAACACAGGCTACCCAATAAATTGATGCGGATACCATTGACGTGAGCGCAATCGGAGCAGACTTAGGCGGGCAGGACTTGGCAGGGGATTAGCGACCCTCTCGGTCACTCGGGCTTTCATTATGCTCCAGCCCCGTACCGATGGCAACGACAAACACGGATTAGCTGGCAAGGCTATGCCACGGGCCAGTTAAGTCAACCGGCGGAGTAAAATCGTAACGATTCGGACGCCACCCAGAGACACCGCTGCTGCTACCCTGAATTCGCATTACAAAGGAATCGCACGGACTTGCCGGGCAACCGGTCCATTGAATGTTACTTCAGTGGAATACCATCCAGCTTCTGACCATTTGTGTCCAAAATTTGAAAGTGATGAATGCCTGACTGCTTGCCATCAACATGCGTCCAAATCACTTTTTTGTCACGATTGACTTCGATTAACTTTGGCGCGTTAGGATCTTTTCGTCCACCCGCGTAGCTGGTGATCACCACGTTGCCATTAGGCAAAACTTGACACCCACACGGATCCTGCAGCCAGGGGCCTGGCAAGTCATCGTTGGTCAATTGCCAAACCACTTTTCCTCCAGCATCTAATTCAACGACCCGGTTTCCATTAGTCAAGCAGACCATCGTTCTTCCGTTGCCTTGACGAATGGCCGTAAATGGCCACGAATGAATTTTCCGCTCTGGGTCCCCTTCGACAGTCGTATCAAACGACAAAATCACCTTGCCGTCGGCCGAATATTGACGCACCGCAAAATCCAGCAAGTGCGGCACTAGGAAGGTTCCGTCCTGCAACTTTCGAGCCATCCGAGTTTGCATGTGGTGGTTTTCTTTTTGACAGTCCAGCGCAAAATCAGTGACTATCTTGCCTTGGCGATCTACCTCCAGCAGCCTTGGCAACGGTCCCGCTTCAGTAATCACAAAATTCCCATCCGCAGTGGGCTGCACCGAATTGACTTCACTTTGGCTGCCCTTCCAAATCACTTTTTCGGTACCGTCTGCTTTGACTTCGATCACCGAACCCCCAGGATACGAACTTGATTGGTTCACGGCCAAAATTATCGTTCCGTCAGGCTGCACGTATCCGTCCCGCGTTGACTGCGCAAAGGTCCAGGTTCGCTTGCCATCTTGATCCATAATGTAAGTTTCGCCACCACATGCCAAGAAGCTGTGCTTGACCGTTTGAGCCAAACCTAAATTTTCACAACTTAATAACAACACGATTGCAATCAAAAGTCGATACATTGAACCACATCCTCATGAAAAAACCAAACCACCACGACCTGCCTCCCGCACCCAGGATCATCATACCTGCAAAACGTCACCGCTGCTCGTTTATGCGGTAACGATCGTCTAAGATAGAGGCCAAGTGATCGAAAACAACGGCCCACCCGCAATTTTAAACCCCTTCGCTCAGTACCCGCCGAACACAAGAAAGCCGCGGGCACCCTCCTTACTCCCCAAAAGCTGGAATCCAATGACCCACCGACTCTTGCCCCATCGCCTACGTTTCACCTGTTTTTCATTACACACAATTGCACGTATTTATTTGCTATCTCTTGTTGTCATGTGTGTTACAGGATTCATAGCCGCAACGCCCGCTGGGGCTCTAGGCGACGACCCGAAAGACACCCAAGAACAAATCGCAGCCTTGCCGTTGCTTCCACCACCCAGCACAGGCGACTGGCTGGTAAAACCGACCGACCGAGTGTCCGGAATCTATCGAACCAACCAGCCCCAGGAAATCGTTTTGGACAACGGCCTGTTACGACGTTCGTTCTTGGTCGCTCCCAACTTAGCTTGCGTTGGCTTGCGGCAACTATCGAACGATCAATCGCTACTGCGGAGCATACGTCCAGAATGCCAAGTGACCCTTGGTGAACGAACTTACAACGTTGGCGGCTTGGTAGGCCAACCGGTCCAGAACTTCTTGCGACCGGGTTCTTACCAACAACTGGAAAATGACGAAACAGCTTTTCAATTTTCAGGATTTTCGACTGCCCCTATTCAAGCTCGCTTCCCTTGGAAACGCCGCCAGTCCTGGCTTTCAACACCGGTCGATTGGCCACCCAAGGGGATTCATGTCCAATTCAATTTTTCTGCACCGACCGCGAATAACGAACCGGAAATGTTTTCCACTTTGTGGGAAGATCGCTTTGAATCATTGGATCGCAACTGGGCGGTATCGACCAGCAAACGCCACCCGCAAACTTCCCTACAAAATGAGGGAAAAGCTGGCGAGATCTTCGCCTTGGAAAACACTTATGCCTTTGCAGAACGTGACTGGCAACCTGGTGCCACCGGCGTCGAACTGGAACTGAACCCGGGAACTGATCAATCGGCCAGCTGGGGCCCTGGCCTGGTGGTCGTGGGGTCCAAAGGCCTAGTCCGCCTGAACCTTCGCCCCGGCAAAAATGAGTTTGGTATCTTGGCCAATGGTCAAGAAAAAACAATCGCTGGCCTCGCGCCTAAACTACCTGTGCGGCTACGAATCGCCTTGTCCAAGAACCGTAACCAATTGAAACTGTCAGCGAAAGTTGCAGGCGAAGCATGGAAGCCGTTGGGCGAAACGGAAGTACCAGGCGACTTACAGTCGGTGCGGATCGGCAAGTTGTCCCAAGCGGCAGGTGCCGCTGATTTCCCAGACCAAACCGCCCAACCACAGCGATGCCGTCTGACGCATTTCCGCTTCCTAACCCCTGCAGTGCCGGACGCAACCACTGCCCAAAAATCGACTTTGGATGGCGTAACGATTGCCGTCCACTATCAAATGTACGACGGGATTCCTTTAATGGCCAAATGGTTCACTTTGGAAAATCGAAGCGGTAAAACGATTCATGTTTCGAAATTCACAAGCGAAATCTTAGCCTGCGTTGAAGCATCCAGCCAAGTGGAAGACGTCGCCGCACCCCTATTTCCTAATTTGCATATCGAGACCGACTACACGACCTGTGCCATGCACGGCAACAGTGCACAAGTAGATTCTGTTCACTGGGAAACGGATCCAACCTACAAAACCCAGGTCAATTACCTACTTCAGTCTCGCTGCCTGCTAAACTGCCGACCTGCCCTGGGCCCCGACGTGGATGTTTCCGATGGCGAGACCTTTGAATCGTTCCGAACTTGGATACTCGCTTTCGACGATCGCGACGAAACCCGACAAATGCTGGCGATCAATCAGATGTATCGAACCATCGCGCCGTGGGTTCTAGAAAATCCTTTGATTCACCACGTTCGCAGTGCCAATCCGGTTGCGGTTCGCAAAGCCATCGACGAGGCCGCTGAAGTGGGTTTCGAATTGGTGATCATGACTTTTGGCAGCGGATTTAATATTGAAAATGATTCGCCAGAATACCTTGAAGAGATTCGAGAACTGACCCAATACGCTCACCAGAAAAATGTTGCACTTGGTGGCTATTCACTGCTGGCCAGCCGGTCGGTCAGCCCTGATGCTGACGTGGTCAATCCCGAAACGGGCAGACCAGGAGGCTTCGCGAGGTTCGGCAACAGTCCGTGCTTGGAAAGCGAATGGGGGCAACAGTATTTCCAGAAACTCTATGCATTTTATCGAGCGACCGGCAGCGATGTCCTGGAACACGATGGTTCCTATCCTGGCGATTCGTGTGCATCGACCCAACACCCTGGACACCGCGGCTATGACGATTCACGTTGGCAACAGTGGAAACGCATCACTGAATTTTACAAGTGGTGCCGGAGTGAAGGCATTTATCTAAACGTTCCCGATTGGTACTTTCTAAATGGATCCAATAAAACCGGAATGGGTTATCGCGAAACCAATTGGTCATTGCCTCGTGAATTCCAGGAGATCATCGAGCGGCAAAATATCCACGATGGGACTCGCTACAAACTGCCCACCATGGGCTGGATGTTTGTGCCACTGACCGAATATCACGGCGGAGGTCCTGCGGCTACGATCGAACCACTTAGCGAACACCTGGATCATTATCGACAACGATTGCAAAACCTTTTGGGTGCTGGCGTCCAGGCATGCTTCCGAGGCCCTCGCCTATTTGACTCGCCCAAGACCAAGGCTTTGGTCCAATATTGGGTCGCTTTCTATAAACAGCACCGAGCGATTTTGGACAGTAGCTTGATTTCGCTGCGGCGCGCCGACGGACAAGATTGGGACGGTTGGTTGCACGTTAATCCGGCCCTGGAAACGCCCGCCCTGGCAATGATCTACAACCCGCTTGATGAACCCATTACGCGTCAGATCACGATTCCGTTGTATTATTCAGGCCTTAGTCATACCGCAACCTACCAAATCGAAGATGGCCCGCAACAAACCGTCGAAGTCGACCGAAAGGAACAGGCAAAAATCGAAGTGACCATCCCCGCCAAAAACGCCATCGCAATCGTATTTCAATCCAGCAAAGCACCTAAAGCCCGCCCCTAGCACATGCAATCAGGCCTAATACGATCCTAGCGGTTATCCAGGTTCTTTCGCTAGCACCGATCATATAAGCTTTTCGCTTCGAATCAGTCGATGAGAACATATCAACTGTACCGATGGAGCTGAAAAGATCATGCGACACCCAATTTCAAATCGAACATTGGTAAAGCCATTGGCTTTGCTGTTGGCTGCCGGCCCTTTCCTGGGAAATGGGTGTGCTCTTTTCCGGGATAGCGGCTTGGGAGTAACCGATACAGCGGGCGTCATCAAAAGCGAAATTGATTCCCGGATCGGGCCGTCGATGCCATCTTCGCAACGTAAAGATCCGTACGGTTCGACGTTCTCCGACTCAAATCAGCAGCAGCCACTAAGCGTGGATACCGCGATTCAAACCGCGCTGACCAACAACGACGCCTTTCAAGCAACACTGGCTCAAATGGGAATGGCCGATGGCGATTATCTGCAATCTACCTTACTAACCAACCCGAACTTCGTAACCATGATCCCCCTGGGAGTGAAGCAATGGGAATGGACACTGTTTGTTCCCATCGAAGCGTTCTTGCTTCGACCTGAACGAATGGACTTGGCCAATAGCGACCGCCAACGAATCGCCAATCAATTGGTTCAAAACGGATTGACGTTGGTCCGCGACGTGACTGTCGCCTACACAAATTTGGCCCTGGCAACCACAACAGCGACCAAGCAAAACTTGCTTTCCCAGACGAAATAAAACCAAGGCCGGAAACCAGTTCGGGTGACTTAAACCCGTGCTGAAGCCAGCAATGGATTGAAGCGGTAATTTTCGACACCCAACCTCTAAACTGTCCTTAAGTTTACTTGTCGCAACATGACCGATCTTGCACGTAGCTCGTCGGTTGATTTGTATTTTGAATGCGAAAACAAGAACGGCAAATTGCGCCCTGGGCAACGCATCGGCATCCAACTTGCTTTTCGAGGAGAAGATCGTGGCATCACCGCGCCTAAGAAATCAATTATTTACGACATCTACGGCGGAACATGGGTTTACATTAAAACCGCTGACCATGTCTTTGAACGCCAGCGAGTCTTGATTCGATACATGATGGGTGATCGAGCGGTTCTAGCCGAAGGACCCATGGCAGGTACTCTGGTGGTCACCGACGGCGCGGCGGAATTGTTTGGCACCGAATTTGGATCTGGCAAATGAATTGGCTAATCCAAACGTCATTAAACTTGCGCGTGCTGGTGGTTGCTGCAGCGATTGCCTTAATCGTCTTTGGTGTTCGGTCATTGGAAAACGTTCCGCTAGACGTATTTCCTGAATTTGCCCCGCCCGTGGTGGAGATTCAAACCGAAGCGCCTGGCATTTCAACCGAAGAAGTTGAAAATCTAGTCACGATTCCGATTGAAAATTCGCTGACCGGAATCCCCTACGTCAAGACGGTACGCTCGAAATCCGTGCTTGGCTTGTCGTCCGTTCGCTTGATATTTATTCCCGGCACCGACCTACTGCTCGCTCGCAATTTAGTGCAGGAAAGACTTTCGACGGTTTCGGCAACGCTTCCTGCCACCGTGAGAACTCCGTTGATTTTGCCGCCCCTTTCTTCGCTTAGCCGCTGCTTGAAAATTGGCGTCTGGAAAGATCGCCCTGCAGACTTGATTGGCGAAAAAGACATTGCAGCGTTCGACAAACAAGCACAGATGGATCAGACCGTTTTAGCGCGGTGGACCATCCGGCCCAGGCTGATGGCGATTCCTGGTGTGGCCAACGTTGCCATCTGGGGCGAGAAGAACCCGCAACTACAAGTGATCGTAGACCCAGATCGTTTGCGAGCCAACAACGTCACCCTGGATCAAGTGTCCCAAACGGTGCGTGATGCCACCATCGCTGGATCGGGTGGTTTCATTGACACGGCCAACCAACGACTTGCCATTCGACAGATTCCGCCGATTTACAGCCCCGCAGAACTGGGCGAAATCGTTGTGACTTATCGCAACGGAGTTCCGCTGCAGATCCACGACATTGCGAGTGTTGTCATTGATCACGCGCCGCCCATTGGCGATGCCATTATTAATTCGCAACCGGGTTTGTTGTTGATCGTGGAAAAGCAACCATGGGCCAACACGTTGAACGTAACCCGGGGTGTGGAAGCGGCGATGACCCAGCTGAAACCTGCTCTGGGTGACATCCGATTTGACACTACCGTTTTCCGCCCTGCGACGTTCATTGAACGAGCCATCTCCAACCTGAGCCATTCGATGCTGTTTGGCTGTGGTTTGGTGATCGTGGTTCTATTTTTGTTCCTTGCCGAATGGCGATCTGCCTTGATCAGCGCAGTGGTGATTCCCATTTCCTTGCTGACTGCGATCATGCTGTTGTTTTGGCAAGGCGGCACGCTGAACACCATGGTTTTAGCTGGGTTAGTGATTGCCCTGGGGGAGGTTGTGGACGACGCAATTATTGACGTGGAGAATATCATTCGTCGATTGCGATTAAATTCTCAACTGCCAACACCCAAGAGCCCGTTCTCGGTTGTGCTGCTGGCCTCTTTAGAAGTCCGAAGTGCGGTGGTGTATGGAACGATGATTGTCGTTTTTGCTTTCCTGCCAGTGTTCTTTCTCGAAGGACTGGCGGGTTCGTTTTTTCAACCGCTAGCCAAGTCCTATATCTTGGCCATCCTGTCCTCGTTGGTGGTTGCGTTAACGTTAACACCTGCTTTGTCACTGTTGCTACTGCCCCAGGTGGCCGCCCGGCAACAAACAGACTCGGTTGTGGTCCGCTTGCTTAAATCACTTTATCGAACGCTGTTAACACCTATGTTACGGCTGAAGACACTGACGTTGACCGTCGCGGGCTTGACCTTTGCGGGACTTGCCTGCTTGCTTCCAATGCTTGGTCAGGAATTGATGCCCAACTTCAAGGAAACCGATTTCCTGATGCACTGGGTCGAGAAACCAGGCATCGGCATCGACGCGATGAATCGAATCACGGTTCGTGCCAGCGAAGAAATGATGGCCGTCAAAGGCGTACGCAATTTTGGTTCGCACATTGGCCGAGCCGAAGTGGCAGACGAAGTGGTTGGACCCAATTTCACCGAACTTTGGATTAGCATCGATGAAACCGCTGACTATGACAAAACCGTGGCACAGGTTCAGGAGATCGTCGATGGTTACCCAGGTTTGTATCGCGACCTGCTTACGTATTTGAAGGAACGAATCAAAGAGGTGCTGACCGGCACCAGTGCATCGATCGTTGTCCGAGTCTACGGTTCGGACCTGGAACAGCTTCGCCAAACCGCCCAAGAGGTTTCCAATGCGATGAAGGACGTTAAGGGCGTGACCACCTTGAAGGTCGAACCCCAGGTCCTGGTGCCGCAGGTATCGATCAAAATGCGGCCCGATGCTGCGTCCCGCTTCGGGCTAACCCCGGGTATTATGATGCGATCGGTTGGAATCTTGGTCAACGGCACTCAGGTGGGCGAAATTTTTCAAGATCACAAAAATCTTTGCCGTCGTGGTACGAGGTGAACCCCATCTGTCGGCGGACGTAACCTCACTGCGCGGGTTGATGATCGATACGCCGTCCGGAGCCCAGGTCCCTTTGGAAGATGTTGCCACCATACAAGTCACTCCTGCTCCCAACGAAATTAAACGCGAAGGCGCGTCTCGGCGAATCGACATCACTTGCAATGTCGATGGGCGTGACCTGGGCAGTGTGGCCACGCAAATCGAAGCATCCGTTCTAAAGAATGTAAAATTCCCGACAGGATTTCATCCAGAATTCCTTGGTGAATATGCCGAGGCCAAAGCGTCTCAGCAACGCATCCTGTTCTTGACGATATTCGCGGTAACCGCAATCGTGTTAATCCTCTATGTTGACTTCCAGTCCTGGCGGTTGGTTGGAATCATAACACTCATGCTTCCGCTGGCATTGCTAGGCGGAGTCGTTGGTGTCTGGTTCGCTGGCGGAATCGTTTCACTGGGTTCGTTGGTAGGCTTTGTCACGATCCTGGGCATCGCGGCTAGAAACGGCATCATGCTTCTTAGCCACTACCGGCATCTACAATCCGAAGAAAATGTCCCACTGGGTAGTGAACTATTCCTGCGTGGCGCAGAAGAGCGCCTGGCCCCCATTCTCATGACCGCTTTGACAACAGGCTTGGCACTCGTGCCCTTGATGATCACTGGAAACATATCGGGTCAAGAGATCGAATACCCGATGGCGTTTGTGATTCTTGGAGGACTCGTCACGTCGACTCTGTTAAACCTGTTTATGCTACCGGTCATTTACAGCATCCTACCTGTCAGTCCAGTAAGCCTACCTGCCAGTCCAGCAAGCCTACCTGCCAGTCCAGCAAGCCTACCCAGCGATTCCTGAACGTTCGCTTTCCAAGCTCCGAAATCAAGCGATAGAAATCGAGATGGCAAAATGGCAAAAAAATGCCCGACAACCCTCGCGGAATATATTGACGCCGCACTCATCCAAGGGCAAGCTCACCTTGGGCCACTGTACACAATCTTACACCGCCTTGCCCCTAACGCACAGCAAACCATCAAATGAAATATGCCGTTCTTTATTGAACCTCGCTTTCTGTTTTCTTTTATCGCAGCCCAACAAAGGTCCATCCGGAGTACTAAAAAACGAGATAAATACCGTGTTGCCCTTGCCAATTCCACGCTCGGGACCATTTCGAATCTGCACCACAGATCGATCAGCGTTCTCTGTGATTTGTGGGGACGGGCACAAGAAGGCCGGGATCCTGGCCTGAGCTGCCTCCCAGACAGCGTCCACATTCCAAAAGGATGATGCCTGATTGGGATGTCCCGCAGGGTAGCTATTGACAAACTTATTGATGTCCCGATTCATAACGATTCGATCATCCAAATGTTTTAGCTCTAGGTAGGGAAGAAGATAAACATTCGTCCCAATAAATTGCTGAAATTTGCCTTGAAGTTCGTTCTCTGTCCGCAACAATCGATCTCGGCCAAGACCCGATGGCGGCAAGTTTCGATAAGCCGATTCAAAATCATGAACCGCCAAGGCGTATTGCCGAAGATCGCTTTGGCAGGTCGCCCTTCTGGCTGCTTCGCGTGTTTGTTGCACGGCTGGCAACAGCAAACCAATCAGTACTGCGATAATAAAAATCACTACCAATAGTTCAACCAAGGTAAAGCCTTGATTTCGAATTCTTGTCATAACCGCACCTCCTGGCGGTCGCGGGGCCATTTATCCTATTGACTGGGATGGATCGCAACGTTGTGCCGTGCGCTAAATTTGCCAATGATCGGTTTGCTTCCATTTTCCCGGGGTCAACCGGTACGAACTGGCAAGCACTTCATGCTATAATGGCCAGCAGAAGCTACCCACCTGAAAGTCAAACGCAATGCTCCTGCCCACAAAATACTTGTGCCAGTTTTACATACTGGTGTCTCTATTCGGAATCTTGACACTCGTATCGGGTTCTGCATGTGCGTACGCCAACCCACAGGCGTTTGACCAGACACGGGATTTTGACCAGAAATGGGCTAGCCAACGTGTATCTGATTGGGAAGCCCAAGGCGATTTACGTGCTGCCGCAACCATCAAACCTCAGCCAGCCGCTCGCTTGGTCCCACACCATCTGACGCGGACTTGGGTGCCAGCAGCAAATTTGAGGACTTCGAATGACGATGATGCCAATAGTCCATCGACTCCTAAACTGACTCTCCAGGAACTCAAACGCGTGGGGGCCCTGGCTTCCAGCTACCGCAATTCAACACAACGCCCTGCACCGAACGAAACTCCTACGCCTAAGCTTGATCTGTTCCGAAGTTCCGTTCAGCCGATCCTTCAACGTGTGTGCATCGACTGTCATGGCCCTGATACTCAAGAGGGAAACATTCGCATCGACTCCTTGGACCCAGACCTTCTTAATGGCAACGACACGGATTGGTGGCTAGAGGTTCTGGCTGTCGTTAGCAATGGCGAAATGCCACCCGCAGGCGAGACGGAATTGCCAGACGAAGATCGTACAAGCATCATTGAGTGGTTGTCTATTGAAATTCAGAACGCGTCCACGGTCCGCCGATCTCGGCAAGGGCATTCTTCTTTTCGCCGCATGACAGGCTACGAATACAATTATGCATTGCAAGACTTGCTAGGGCTACGGCACGACTTTGCGAGCGACCTTCCGCCTGAATCCACATCCGAAGATGGCTTTCAAAACAGTTCTGAAAATCTAAGCATGACATCCACTCGCTTGGATTACTACCCAGAACTCGCCCGGTCTGCCCTACAAAACGCCACCGTGCAAGGCAACGCGCCGTCGCCACTTTATTGGCACATCTCTTTGGCAAAGCCGGCGATTCAGCAATGGGAACTGCAAGAAGGGCAATTGACCGAACTTAAGAAACAACAGCACGACACCCCAGAAGTCTTGGCCGCAGCGCTCCAGCAATTGGCGGCCCAATTCAAAACCCGACACCCGGTGACTCATTACAAGCAATTGGAAACAGGCCAAACCGCACCCGTGGCATGGAGTTACCCGGAAGCCCAGTTTGCCTGGAAGCCTGTCACGAACGCGTTAGAACCTCCCGCAATTTCAGACCATGTTGTCATTATCCCGACTCGTCAAAAATTTGTGATTGAACTTGGCGATAAAATTCCAGACAAGGGCACACTGCGAATCCGAATACGTGCTGCGCGTACTTCCACTGACACCAAGCGAATCCCTAGTTTGCAGTTAGAATTTGGTTGGCAAGCCAGTAATGACTCGCAAGCGGCAGTACGCATCAGCCCGCAAGATATTCAGATCGATGCGATCCCTGGTCAACCTAAATTCTATCAGTGGGACATTCCGCTAAGCCAGGTACACCCTCGCAATTCAGTTCGCAACATTTCACAAATGGGCGACCTACCCAGTCCATCGGAATTCTTACGACTGGTCAACAGTTCGCAAACCCAAGGCGATATCCTGATCGATTTCGTAGAGATCACTGCACCGTTCTACGCACAATGGCCTCCCCAATCGCACCGTGACATTTTCTTTGACAGCGACAATCGTTCGAATGAAACAACGTACGCCAAGAAAGTATTGCAAGCGTTCATGCGGCGCGCCTGGCGCAGAAATGTGACCCAGACAGAGCTAGAACAAAAACTGGAGCTCTTGGGTAAGGTTCGCCCGCACTGTGATACCTTCCAAGAGGCAATGGTCGAAGTATTGGCAGCAGTACTCTCGTCGCCACAATTTTTGTACCTCAACGGTTTCCACCAAGTGGCCACATCGGCTCAATCGATCGATGATCCATCTAGCAACCCATCGATTGGCAATTCAACAGACTTTGAATTGGCGACACGACTTTCTATGTTTCTATGGTGCAGCACACCCGACAACCAGCTACTAACCTTGGCATCGCAAGGCCAACTCAGAAACGCCGACGTCCTAAACCAGCAAGTGGATCGAATGCTGGCCGATCCCCGGTCACAACGATTCTCACGACACTTTGTCCGACAATGGCTAGGCATGCAATTGTTAGACTACCTGAAAGTGGATCAAGAGGTTTACCCTCAATTCGATGAGGCTTTGAAAGAAGCATTACAAGAAGAACCTATCGCCTTCTTTCATCAAGTACTGCAACACAATCACAATGTGCTGGACTTTATCCATGCTGACTACACCATGGCCAACGAACGGTTGGCCGGACATTATGGACTGAAGAATGTATGGGGAAATCACTTTCGAAAAGTGACATTGACGCCGCAAGAGATTCGTGGCGGCTTGCTAACCCAAGCGGGACTGCTGGCCATGAATTCCGACGGCAAGGATTCGCATCCATTGAAACGAGGCATTTGGCTATTAAAGTGTTTACTGAATGACCCGCCGCCGCCCCCGCCGCCGGCGGTTCCCATCATCGATTTGGCCGACCCTGAAATTGCCAAATTGACGCTGAAGCAGCGGATTGAAAATCACCGCAATGACGTCGCTTGCATGTCATGTCACGCGAAAATTGATCCTTGGGGAATCGCATTTGAAAACTTCGATGCCGTTGGCGCTTGGCGCACCCAAGTGCAAGGACAGCCTATCGATGCAACCAGCTTGCTTTTCAACAAACAGGAACTCGACGGCATTGATGGACTTAAACGTTTCCTACTCGAAAATCGACAAGATCAATTTGTCCGCTCCTTAGTGCACAAGCTGTCAACCTACGCTTTGGGAAGACCGCTGACCTTTGGAGATCTTTCCAGTGTCGATCAAATTACAGCCGATCTACGCAACCAGGATGACGGACTGGCAACGATGATAAAGTTGATCGTCACTAGCGAATTGTTTGGATCCTGATCGCTTGCCAATGTTTTGATATTCGGCCCAAAGTAGACGATCACTTTTGGGCAATAACCTCCCGACTTGTACCCTTCGCACTTTTGGCCAGATCTACTGGACTTGGACCACCTGAACTTGGACCACCCCAATGAATGCAAACCTTTCTTCACTTGACCGACGACGTTTCCTACGGGGATCAGGCATTGCTCTGGCCCTACCTTTGTTCGGATCCTTGTCTTCATTCGCAGCGTCTGTTGTGCAAGCCACTGCACCTAAACGCTTGGCGTGTTTCTACATGCCCGATGGTGTACCGATGCCTTTATCCGCAGACCCTGCTTATCAAGACTGGGCCTGGTTCCCGCATGGCAACGCCAAGGACTTCACCCTCACCCAATGCTTAGATCCGCTGGAACCACTGCGCGCCCAGATGACCATCTTGTCGGGATTTTCGCATCCATCTGCTCGAAGCATTCACGGGCATTCCAACGCCGATCAATTCCTAACCGGCGCCGCAACTGGGCCCGGCGGCGATTACCAAAATTCAATCTCGCTGGATCAAGAGTTCGCGGCTCATGTTGGCGATCAGACTCGGTTGGCATCGCTGGTGCTTTCCACTGACGGTGGAACCGGTACGCCACGCGGCGCACACACTCTGTCCTTCAACCGTAGCGGCAAAGCCATCCCCGCCCAACACCGACCCAAGCGAATTTTCGACATGCTGTTCGTTAAAAACGACAAAGACGCAGCAAGACGCCTGGCCCTTAGCCAAAGCGCGTTGGACAGCTTGTCCGCCGACGCCCTCTCCTTACGGAAAACACTATCGGGCAGTGATCAAAGAACCTTAGATGAATACTTACAATCCGTTCGTGACACCGAAATCAAAGTCGAGAAGGCGAAACGTTGGATCAATATCCCGCTGCCAAAGGTCGACGTGGACCACTTGCAATTAGACATCACACCCGAGGATCCGCGAACGTACCTGCAAACGATGTTCGAATTGATCTATCTTGCGTTCAAGACCGATTCCACCCGAATCGCCACCTACCAGATTGGCCGTGAAAACGCGATCGGAATTAGCGATTATCTAGCCCGTGCCGTTGGATTCAAGCTTACGCATCAACTGTCACACAACACGGCCGAAACAGGTGGATGGCAGAATTTTGGCACCTACTGCCGATTCCTGAGCGAAGAATTTGGACGATTCGCTGGCAGGTTGAAAGCAACGCCTGAACCCGCTGGGAAAGGCGAAGAATCCATGCTGGACAACACGCTGCTACTCTTTGGATCCGCCTCCAGTGCCTTTCATCTTTCCCGCAACTACCCACTAATCCTGGCTGGTGGAAAGAACATGGGCTTCAAACACGGCCAGTATCTTAACTATGCCGGTGAAAGCCAAGCAGGAGGCGCCTGGACCGGTGGTCGCGAACCCTGGCAAAAAGAAGCCGCCCGAGAAGACCAACCGCTGTCAAATCTATTCCTCACCATGCTTCAGCGCCTGGGCGCCCCCACCCAACAATTCGCCGACAGCACCCAAACCCTATCGGATATCTAAACACCTGCCGGTTTACGGTATTTGAAGGTCAACGTCTAATTGAACCTGTGGAATGCTCAAGCCAAATTTAGCTCGAATCTTCTTTCCACGACTTACGCTCTTTGCCCACGGTCGAACAGTTTCCAACGTGGGTTGCTGCATCTATAATCAATCGACGCACGCTTGAATCTGCCACGAATCAACACTATCCACGTTCACCCTAATCATCGTCACATGCTGCTTGCATGGCATCGATGGGGTTGGCGTTAATACGGTTGGCGTCGATGCTGTTTTGGATGGATTGGCGATATTGGTCTGCGATTTTCACCATCCGGTTTACGTGCTGGTCATCGGCCAGTAGCTGCCTGGCTTGCTGGATTCCCTTAGCCAATCGATCCGCCGATGCTTGGTACTTCTTCTCTTGTGAAAGTTGCGATGCACGCCTCAAGGATTTCGCGACCAAGGCGATGGCGTAGTTTCTGGAAATGGACGTCGCAACACCGTTCGATTCCGACTGCGTGGACGAACATTCTTTCAAACCAACCTCCTGATGGGTCAATGCATCCACGTAGTTCAACGTGACGCCGACTTCCGCTAGACGCACGGGCCCTGTGAGTCGAGCGATCACAACTTGAGTCGCACCGTGGTTCAAATCGTCCAACTGCACAACAAATTGCCTTCCCTGACGTTTAGGTTGATACCCAAAAAACTCCACTTCCCCGCTCGGCTTGCCAAAATCAAGTGCCAAAATCACCTGACTAGCCGCTGGCGCAAGAAGGCTATCCACTTCCTCGACAAAGATTTTTTGAATATCCTCCGCATCAGCGACATAATGCATCGGGCCCAATCCGGCATCTGAAATCTGTCGCAGTAATCCATAATTGAAGTCCACGCCCAGTCCGATTGTCATCAACGAGATACCTTTGGCGTTACAACGGGTCGACTGTTCGGCAATTTCTTCCGACTCCGTGACGCCAACGTTCGCATTCCCGTCAGTCAAAAAGATCACTCGATTGGTACGCTGCGGGTCGTAATGCTGCAACGCCGTCTTGTAACCTAACATCAAGCCCGCGTACAAATTGGTTCCACCGTAGTCCGCCTCTAACGAATCCACAACCTTGGCAATCTTTTCCACACTGTTTTTTTGCCCGGCCGCCAAGTCCACTTTCGCATCGTTACCAAAACCGACAATCGACAACCGGTCACATTCACGGAACTGTTCGGCAAACAGTCGCAACGCGTCACGAACTTTCGAAATCCGATCACCGCCCATCGAACCACTGCGATCGATTACTAAAACCACATTTAGCGGAACCCTCTTGCTGGGGTCCATCGCTCGGGGAGTGGTCACTCCGATTTGGAAAACGGTTTTTCCTTGCTCAGTGCGCATTTGTTGTAAATCCAAATGCACTCGCTGACCAGCCTTTGGCAACGGCAAATCATGTCGATGATAATTGATCAATTCTTCAACTCGAAACAACTCGGGCGACGGCATCAAATACATGCCATTGATGTCCGTATTCGCGGCCGCCCTTGCTAGACTGTAGGATGCCGATGACACCCCACCTTGCCCCACAACCACCGTAGGCGCGGCCAGCATAACAATCGTCAGAAAAAAAATCAGGTTACGCAACATCAAATATCACTCCGCTGGAAGTTAACAACTGGACATTAAAGAAGGCGGTCTGGGAATCGCTGGGAATCGCGAACAAAGTCGGCACCTTTGCGATTGGACCAAACCCATTTGGGCGCCACGTTGCGAAATCAAATGGGCAACACCCAAGCGAAACCACATTGGCATCATCCAATCAAAACCGATGCGACCTGGGCAACGCTTGCTGTCGAAAATTCGACCTCCAAGGGCGTAGCTTTTTGTTCGGCCAAACAGCCTAGGCCTAATCTTGATCACCTAATCTTGATCACCTACTCTTGGTCACCGGATCGCACCAGCTCAAAATTCGCTCGCGCTTGCTCCAAGTGCTGCTCCAGCATAGTAATGCGTTGCTTGACTTGCGACTGCGTGGCTTTTACCGCATGCAGTTCTTGTTCAGCCATTCGGCTGCTATCAACCATGCGACGCGTCGCTTCGAACGATTCCAACAACGCATTCGTTTTCTCTAAACGAGCTTCTTTTTCGGCGGTATCCAGCGAGATCGCTAACATTTCAGGCCCCAGCTGCGCTTGATTCCGTGCCTGCGTCGCCTGGGCAATCTGTAGTTCGACATTCAGTACTTTCAGTTCGATTTCGATCACTGAACCTTGCGAAGCCTCTCCACTGGCCACCCTGTCTTTGGCCAACTCTAAGTTGCGATTATTTAGCATTAGCATTTTCCTGAGCGAATCAAATGTCAAATCTGATGCGGTCGCGATGGTTGTCTTTTGATATTCGATCATTGCAGCGCGTCGGGCTTTCAAACCGGCAAGGTCAATCATCAAGTCGACTCGTTGCGTTTGCAGCACCTTCATTATTTCAGGGAACGACTCCGCCGATACGCCACTATCGCTTTGCTTCTCTTGCATGGCCAGGCGTTGAGCCTCTAACTCCCTAACTTTGGCTTCCAGGTCTTGCTTGACGGAAAACTCTCGTTCAAGCTGCTTTTCCATCAGCGTGATTCCACTCCACAAAAGTTGGGCTTCCGCTGTCGGTCCGATTGTTGCCGCTGGAGCAACACTCTGGGCCACCAGTGGGCGTTCACCAGCACCCACCCACACCAGAATGGCGACCCAAACAACTGCGAAACCTATCCTGTTTTTTTTGCAACTTCTCATGGGGTCTCTCTTTATTAAATCCAGACTCACGCCTGCCTCTGCAACAGCCAACGCTGGCGATCACCGTTCGGGCAAACCTAAAAACTTTTATGCCGCGCCAAAAACTGTTGCGCAATTTCTGCACCCCGACTATCGGGATACAAATCCATGACCTCCACCATTTTCTTGGCCACCAGATCCGCCGAACCACCCAACGGAATCGAAGTCTGATCTGACAAGGCGATAATCATTGACGAAGTTTGCGTTGCATCGATTTGGCACAACGCCTGACGGTTCAGCGCATCAATCTGTTTTCGCAACCGCTCGACTTCTAACTGCTGTAAAACCAAAGAAATTTGATCCAAATTGGCTTCAATCGCCACCAACTCGGCTGAATCGACAGTCGGCAATGGGATCACCCGGGCTTGGTCTGAAGCACGACCTATTTGATCCGCTTCACTGGTATTTTCAAGCGTCTTTGCCAAACGCTGTTCGTTTTCATCGGGCAGAAATCGGACGGCAACCCCTATAACAATCAGTACACTGGCAGCCAAAACAACCCAAATACGCCAGTGACTTGGTCTACGCGTAATGGCTTGCGCCGAGCCAGGAAAAGTACGCCGCAATTCAACGTCCGCTAGTTCAACGTCCGCTAGTTCAACTAGTGGCCGATCAGGGATTCCCTTTAAATGGTCTTTCAACTGGGTAGGGACTTCCACTTCACGCAACCATTGATCCAACTGCTGATCGCTCACATTATTTTTTGGTTCCATCGTTTCTCTCGCTTACCTTGGCCCCGAATTCATCACTCTGTAATATTTCTTTAAGCTTTTGCCTGCCACGATGCAGTCGCGACAATACGGTGCCACGCGGTATATTCAACGAACTAGCAGCTTCTTCGACACTTAGCCCTTCCATTGCCACCAACAGCAATGGCAGTTTGTGCATTTCGGGTAACTGCTGCATAGCGGCTTGAACCCGATCTACCACCTGATTGGGACGACTTTGGTTTGGGCTAGGCAATGCATCCAAATCGCTGACCCGCTCCCCAAATTTTCCTTCACGTCGAAGTAGTTTGGTGTACTGAAACCTGAGAATCGAAAACAGCCAAGAACGCATTCGTGAAACATCGTGTAGGGAATCCACCCCCAGCCAGGCATTCAAATAGGTCTCTTGCACCAATTCGCCAGCCAAAGTGGCATTGCCCGTCAACCGAAACGCCACCCGATACAACGAATCTGCGCATGTATCCACACAGGCTTCGAAGTGTTCACGATTTTGTTTCGGATCTGCCATCGATAGACTCTGACCTGGGTTTACCTAGGAAGTACCACAATCGCGGCCGCTGATTCCATAATTTTCAAAAATACATGACCGATCAGACACCTCAATCACGGATGGGCCCAAAGTGCGAAGTATCCGCAGCTTATTGTTTAGGCGACTGAAGTGACAGAGTCAGGATCCCTCAAGCAAGCCCGCCATAAATGCAAGCAGAGTCCGGAAAAACTGGCCAATATCAAGAAGCAAGTAAAGTGGCTTAATTTACTTGTCGCTGCAAATTCAAGGCGTTTCACTCACCAACGTTACAGCTTCAGCCAACCTATTGAGGCAATTCTCAATCCATTTGGGTTTTTGACGGTTCCAGTTGCCAGACTTTTATTGGAAGCAATGATAGGGACCAACCCATTCTCGTGGGTGCCTGCCCCCTCTTTTTGGTTGCGTGCGGCACTGGGAATCTCCCACTAACTGGGCAGGAACTGGAAATGTCCCAATCGGTAAAAAAGATAAACCTTCCCGAAACACCGTCCCTGAACACGTCTGCTCTTAGTTCACAATTCAGAGGGTCGTGGCCGCTGGGAATTTCAACGCAGAATCAGACTTGTTGATCCAGTTTACGCTAGTGAACGATTCGGAGCAAATATTTGAATCGATCAAGCACGACCCGCAGGTACTTAGACATCGTTCAAAATTGACGAACGAAAACTGGCATCCGCTCTTACCCCGTACTTTTTATTTCCGAACAAACACTCGTCCGCCGGTGGCCACAACGTTGGAGACAGGTGTGGAAACACTTCGAATGAAATTTCATTGGTTTGCCTTTAACGAAGAACTTGACGAAAGTTTTTTTTGACGGAACGCATCTCAAAAGTCGCGAATCGGTTTTAGACTGGGCCGTGCCTGAAAAGCCGGCAAAACGACACTGATTGATCGAAAACAAATAGCAAAGATCGATAGCATCAAGCCCAGTACCCGGTGAATTTTTCACCTATCGTCAAAAACACGGACCTACAATTCCTTTAGGTACCAGCAGTCGCATTGGTTGTGACCGGTGGTGCCTAGAGATTTTTTCAAGGGCACAAATCCATTCTTTTCGTACAGCGATTTGGCCTGTGCCATGCGATGTAGCGTCTCTATGTAACACTGCGTGTAGCCTCGCTTTTTTGCCTCGTCTAGCAATACCGCTAGTAGTCGGCGCCCGAGCCCGAACCCTCGTGCCCTTGGCAAGAAGAACATCTTTCGCAGTTCACATGTCCCTGCGTCGCCGCCTTGCAACGGAGCAATGCCACCGCAACCTACGACTTTTTCCTGCTGCAAGTTTTTGTCTTGATGCGTGATTACGTAGTAGGCGTGTCGCTTGCCGCGATAGCTACCATGCATGTTGTCGATTTCTGGATCGACAATGCTGTAGCCTTCCCCAACGGCTTGAAATTCCGTCAGCACCTGACGGAGCAATTTCGCCGTGGGTGCATTGTCTGGTTTCTGGATCTGGCGAATCTGGTAACCTGCTTGAATACGACCCTTGGCCAAAGCATTGGAATACATACGTAAACCTTCAATCACAACCTGCTGCTGCTGCGGGTCAAGGTGCTGCAATGCTTGCGATACTTGCTTGTCCGCCAGATCGGTAGTGCCTTGAAGCACCTTTCGGCCCTTCGCGGTCAAACTGAAAAGTTTCTGCCGTTGATCGCTGGCCACGCTGGCTGATCGGACCAAGCCCTGCTCCACCAACTTCTTCACCGTGCGACTGGTGTTGGATTTGTCTAACAATAATTTCTCCGCCAAATCCAACAAATTCAGGCCATTATGAATCGATAATTCAAACATGATATGACACTGTTGAAAAGTGTACCCCGACCCCAAGTACACGCCTTTGACAATGTCTAATTCCCGCACCAATTGCCGTGAATGCTGCCGAATCTGTTGAATTGTTGATGTTTGATTGCTCATAGCTTTGATCTTAATTTAATTTGTTGTCATTGACAACTAAAATTCACCGCGTACAGTAAAGAACGTCGTTACTAGCCAGGAGATCGTGCCCTGTGGCTTGGCTCCGTCAAGATTATACGAGGAATCACCGATGATCCGAACTGTCCTTTGGATATTTTGCCTTTCTATCATTTTCCCAGCACCACCGGCGTTCGCTTGGCAGGAGGCCAAGACAACCACCTGGGAAGGAACCCTGGATGCAGGCGGGACCAAGCTTCGACTTGAAGTGGATGTTATTGACAACGCGGGAAAGCTAACCGGCGAACTTCGCAGCCTAGACCAAGGGAATGCCAAGTTAAAGGCAACCGAAGTGAAACAAGATGCCACGCAGCTCAGTTTTTCGGTTTCCCAAGCCGGGGTTAAGTTTCAGGGAACGCTTGATGCCAACGGCCTTGTGGCCCAGGGGATCTTTGCCCAAGGTGGCGCTAAGACCCCATTGACGCTGACTAAAGTTGACAAAGCGTCCGCGGCAAAAGCGCCCCAAGAGACGTTAAAAGAGGCCTGGGTTGGAAAAGTGGATATGGGCATAATGGAACCCGTCATGCAGTTTCGAATTGTGACTTTGGAGTCGGGTGAAACTCAGGCTCGTTTCGATAGTGTGACCGAAGGCCGAACGGGCTTCCACGGATCATGGTCAATCCAAGACGGTTCCCTGAAGTTCGACGTCCCACAAATCAAGCTAAGTTACGAAGGCAAATTGAACGAAGCTGGCGACATTGCCGAGGGCACCTGGAGCCAGGGCGGACGTGCATTACCACTAACACTCAAGCGACAAGCGACAGAATATTCTTCGGAAAATGTTTGGGCCAAACGTCCGCAACGACCGATCGGCCCATTCCCCTACGATGCTCAGGAGGTGACGTTTGAAAACGTGGTCGACAATGTAACGTTATCTGGCACTTTAACGATTCCTCGGAAGCTTGGACGTCATCCTGCCGTGATTTTAATCAGCGGTTCAGGTCCTCAAGATCGAGACGAATCGTTAATGGAACACAAACCGTTCTTGGTGCTTGCAGACTATTTGACTCGCCAAGGCATTGCGGTTCTGCGTTATGACGATCGAGGCTTTGGGCAATCTTCTGGTGATTTCGGGTCGGCAACCACCGAAGATTTCGCGCGAGATGCTTCGGCGGCCGTAGAATTTCTAAAAACTCACGAACAAATCAATACCAGTGAGATTGGTTTGGCAGGCCACAGCGAAGGTGGGCTGATTGCACCCATGGTGGTGGGGCTTCGCCAGGACGTGGCATTTGTGGTGTTACTGGCCGCGACCGGTGTCGACGGTGCAACTATTTCCAAATCCCAATCCGAAGCCATGTTGCGTGCCGCTGGCATCAGTGAAGAAGAACTGAAGATTGCGCTTTCGGTCAACCGCGCCGTTGTCGACATCGCCAGCCAAGCGGGCCCGGACGAAGATTTTACCGACAAGGTTATGCTGGCTATCGAAGAAATCGTCCAAAAGCTGCCCGAGGCGGATCGTGAAGAAGGTGGCAAGAATCTGCGCCTAGGAATTAAGGGAGAACTCGAACGACTGCAGAGCAATTGGACGCGATTCTTCTTGCAGTACGATCCTGGACCAGCCCTGGCCAATATCAAGTGCCCCGTCTTCGCAATCATCGGTGCGAAGGACACTCAGGTCCTTCCCAATCTAAATATGCCCGAAATAGAGAAGGCCCTAAACGAAGCGGGGAACAAAGATTTTGAAATCGTAGTCATGGACGACCTGAACCATCTATTCCAAAAATGCGAGAACGGCGGGATGGGCGAATACATCACTATCCCAGAAACCTTCAACGCTCGGGCGATGGACAAGATTGGCGATTGGATCATCAAGCACACAACAATCTTGAAGTGAACCCAAATCTTGAAGTGAACCCAAATCTTAGGTAAGCCCGACTTAACTGGGAAACCAACCCCCTAGTGAAATCGCGGTAGACTTGGATTCTTACGTCCACAAGTCGGAAATTACTCCGTTGCTGTCAGCGAAGGAATCGATGTCCAACCCCATCAACTGCGCCAGCGTTAACCACAGATTAGAATTTAACGTGCCGCTTTTCAATTTGACAAAGCGGCCTTGTTTGATCTGTCCTTGCCCGCGGCCCGCCACAATCATTGGCAAATCAAAGTATTGATGCGTGGCACCATCTCCAAGTCCCGCACCGTAGGCGATCAACGAATTGTCCAACATCGTGGTACCATCGATTTCCTTGATCGCTTTCATCCGTCCAATCAAATACGCATACTGCTTCATGTGAAAGTCATCGATCTTTTGCAAGTCTTTGTAGCCATCGCCTTTTTGATTGTGCGTCATGTTGTGATGTTGCACCGGTTGGTCGAAAACACCTTCGTACATCAAGGTCGCATCCCAACGCTCGGGGCCCAACATAAATGTGCAAACGTTGGTAATCCCCATTTGAAACGCCAACAGCATCAGGTCCATCTGCAAGCGAATGTACTCACCTCGGGGCAGCACCTGATTCTTGGGAATTTCGACATCGACATCGGTCAACATCTTATCCATCTTCTGGATTCGGACTTCAATATTTCGAATCATGTCCATAAATTCAGACATTGTCGCCTGATCGTCGCGACCCAATTTTCTATGCAACGATCTTGCGTCGGCTAAGACCAAGTCGGTCACATCTGCGACATGCTCTCGGTAACTATCTCGCAGAAATAATCGGTCGTACAACTTCTGTGGCTCGCGAATGGAAGGGGCAATTTTCCCCGTGCCGTACCACGAAATATTGTCAAACTCAATCGGCTCTTTCGGCGCTGTATAGCCATTACAACTAATTTCCAAAGTGTTAAAAATCGTCGACGCTCCGACAGCATCCCCGATCACCTGGTCCAGTGTTCGCCCGTTTGGATGTGAAATCCCTTTCCGTTGGGCCTGCTCAGGCGATAGACTGGTCAAGTAGCACGAGGCACCCTGAGCATGAACGTCCTGCCCATTTTTGTACGTTCGATCCAAACCGGTGATCAACGTAATGTCGTCAGTGTGTTGAGCCAATGGTTGCAGACTTTGAGTCAATTCCAACGGATAGATGCCCGGTTGGTTCTTCAGTCGATCTTGCTTCTTGATTTGATCGGCGTCAAAACCGCCAATCAAGTCTGGCAATTCGCTTTTTTCCTCTCCAGGAAAAAAACACCGCCGCACCACACCGTTGGGCATGTAAATAATCACCATCTTCTTGCTGGGCTTGACCAGCAATGTCCCCACAGGGCCGCCAGAAAATGAGAAAGCCGTAGAAGCAGCAAGAGACGCAAGCGCGGGCAAGGCCAGCAATGCACCATTGGCTCGCAAGAAGTTGCGGCGTGAAAGGCTCATGGGGGGCTCCGTAATTTCCGAAAGGTGGGCAATGCTTGACGGCTAACGTCAAGTCTATGATATATACTGGGCTTGGGCTGCGTTAAATACACACAGTAGCTGGCAAACACAGGAACTGGCAAACACAGGAACTGGCAAACACAGGAACTGGCAAACACGGTAGCTGGCAAACACACGGTCCTGCAGCCACGTGCGGCAACCACTGTATTAGATTTTGCCTTGCCCACGGTAGGCAGGTTTATGCCTGCCAAAAGGATTCAACAAAACCTGTTCCCAGAACGCACTTTTTGCAAACCCCACATCCTTCAACTGAGGAATTGGTCTCCAAACAACGCTCGGATTCAAAAGTAGCAAAAGACGCAAGCTCTCGGGTCTGCGACCACAGACAGCTAAACCCGTCAATTCTTTGCGAACGATTCACAACCTTATCATAAGTGAAAGTATAGGTGAAATCTGTAACCGACGCACTTTGCTAATTTCAAAGAAACCCCTTGCACCTACCCGGTCGTGATTTCCACCCTCCCCATTTTCTTGCCTGAAGTTCCCGTTCCTTGCTGGAATTTCGCGGCATACCGTTCTTCAACCCAAGCTGACTGCCACGGACCCACACCAATGCGGCGTGGTTTGAACCCCATTCAGGCAATCGTCACTCGCCCCAGTCTACAGCCAGAATCACCAAGAGAACCGACTCAACCACGAATCGTTGAACCGCCCTGGTCCTCATCTTCACTTAAGCTGGACAACCTGTTTGTTATGAATAAGAAACTACTGCTTTCCAGTTGGGCCCTGCTACTGATTGGCTTGGCTTGGGTTGTGCAACTTCGCACCGCCCACAAGGCTAACCGTTTGACGGTACCTGCCACGCCTACCCAGAATGACGCCCAGTCTCACTTTGACAAATTCCAGCAGATCTTAAAGCCGCTTCTGACCCAGAAATGCGTGAAGTGCCACGGCGAAGAAGAAACTAACGCTGACATTGATTTTCGATCGATCGGATCAGCGGAACAATTAATTGCACAGCCTGAATTGCTACAACAAATCTTGGATGCCATTGATACCGGTTCGATGCCCCCTGATGGTGAAGATCCGTTAAGCCAGGGCCAGCGAAATGAATCTGTTTCCCTGCTCAATACGCTGTTGCGCCAAGCCAGTCTAGCGACTGTACCCACAACCCCGCTTTTGCGACGACTCAATCGTTTTCAATACAACAACACGTTGCGCGATCTATTCCAATTGGATCGAGACGTGTTTTCATTGCCCGAAAAATTGATGACTCGGTATGACAACTATTTAAGTCGCCTGGCCACATCAACGAATCCTTCAATGCCCGCAACCGTCAATGTCGCCTCCCACGCACTGAGCCCGCTTCCTGGCCTTGCCCATGTCCAACCGTTTCCCAAAGACCTGCGAGCGGAACACGGTTACGACAATCAGGCCGATCAACTGAACTTGTCGCCTCTACTACTGGATGCTTTTCTGCGCATGAGTGTCTCGATTGTTGAAAGCCCCGACTTCAACCCGGACTCGGTTGGCATTTGGCAGACCTTCTTTGCCGCCCCACCGGGTGCCGAGAACTTGAATACGGATGATCGAAATGACGAAATCAAAGAGCGCCTAGCTAGGTTTCTACGCCTGGCATTTCGCGGACCTGTGGATGAACAGATCGTCCAGCGCTACACCCGTTATACTGTGGCCAAGATGGACCAAGGCTTGCCCTTTACGCAAGCGATGAAAAAAGTTGCCTCGGCCATACTTTCATCCCCCCTTTTTCTCTACCGCACCACTTCGACCAATCCTGAGGAACAACAATTTGAACTGGCGTCACGACTTTCCTATTTTCTGTGGGGCAGTTGCCCTGACGACCAACTTCTATCTCTGGCACAAAACGGTCAACTTTCGGATCCACAAATCCTAAATCAAACCATCGATCGAATGCTGGTTAACCCCAAGATCGAACGCTTTCTAGATTCCTTTCCCACGCAGTGGATGCAATTGGAAAATGTTTTAGCGGCAACGCCCGATCCCAGCATCGACAAGTATTTTCAATTGGATCCACAAGCGCCTGCCAGTCTACAAATGGTGCTTCAGCCGCTCCTGCTTTTTGATACCGTTTTTGTGGAAGATCGTCCCATCACGGACTTAATCGCGCCCAACTTTAGCTATCAAAGTGATTTTTTGAAAGCTTGGTACACCAGCCAACTGGCGCCTGCCCCAGTGAACGTCCCAGAAATCGAGGCGGAAAATCAACGCCTTGAACAGCAACGCCAAACGTTACAAGGGAAGATCACTTCCGCCAAGGAAAAACTGGCGGAACTTCTAGCTCCCGTTCGCGCACAAGTGCTTGAGGCCCTGACCCAGCAGAACATCCAGACACCGCCCGCGGACTTACGCCCCTTCGCTGCTTGGGACTTCAACGGAAACCTGAAGGACTTAATTGGCGATCTTGACCTAACCGCCAACGGGAAGATCAAATTTCAAGACGGGATGGTGGTTCTGGACCAGGCCTATCTATTAAGCTCGCCTCTGCCGATCGATTTTCGCGAAAAGTCGTTTGAAATCTGGTTTGAATTGCATGATTTAGATCAACATGGCGGCGGTCTGATGGGCCTGGTTCACCAAGACCATCCCTTCGACACAATTGTCCTTGGTGAACGAAAAAATCGACACTGGATTTCGGGCAGCAATGGATTCGTCCGCACAGAAGACTTTCAAGATTCCGTGGAAGAAAACCAAACGCATAAACTGCTGCACCTAGTTATGGTTTATGCAGATGACGGAACCACAACCTTGTACCGCAACGGGCAACCCTATGGGAAACCCTTCCAGGCAAATCCTGCAACATTTAAAGGCGATCTTACCCGAGTCATTTTCGGACTTCGGCACCTACCCGCGGCGGACGGTCGCTTTCTTTCGGTGAACATCGACCAAGCACGACTGTACAACCGAGCGTTAACGCCCGCCCAAGTGAACATCGCAGCCCAAGGGCCTAATCCATTAATTTCCCCAGCAGAATTGGTCGCATACCTTACACCTCAGCAAGTGGTTCAAAACCAGGCATTGGAAGCCGATATCTTAGAGAATCAGGAGGCGTTGCAGAAGGTTCCCGCGAATATTGATGTCCCGCAACGACAGCAGCAAGCATTGCAACAATTTGAAGACAATTTGCGGAAACAGCTTCGCTCTCGCGAATTTCAACGTATCGCCAACACAGACCCTCGCTACGGAGGCATCATCACCAACGCAGCCGTTCTAAGCATGACGTCGGGCCCTAAACGGACACACCCAGTCGCCCGCGGCGTCTGGGTCATCGAAGTCATCTTTAACGACCCGCCGCTACCGCCGCCCAACGATGTGCCGCCCCTAGATGAAGAATCAGCCGACAAAGACCTAACCATCCGCGAACAATTTGCAGCCCATCGAGAAAATCCCTCGTGCGCCGGTTGCCACACCAAACTAGATCCGTTGGGTTTTGCCTTAGAAAATTTTGACATCACCGGACGCTGGCGAGACCAATACGCGAACGGACGCCAAGTCGACCCCAGCGGAACGTTATTAAGAAAAATTGATTTCCAAGATGTCAGACAATTTAAAGATTCGTTGGTCGAACAAAAACGCTATTTCGCCAAGGCTTTCACCCAGCACTTGCTGCGATTCTCTTTGGCGCGAGAATTAGCACTCCAAGACAACCTGTCCGTCAACGCAATTCTTGAACAAACCCAAGCCGATCAATTTCGATTGCAGTCACTGATCCACGCTGTGGTGACCAGCGATGCCTTTCTTGAGTAGCAAACCGCCACTGGCGTCCGGCTTTGAATACCTCCGTTTCCTCCGTTTCCTCCGTTCGCTACTGTTCAAACATACGGCAAATCCACTGAACAGATGGACATAGAAAAAACGGCGAATGGCAGACCGAGACGAATTGGGTCTGATGCGACAAGGCTGACGGTTGCTTGGTCAAATCGTTCTCGTACCCAGTCTGCATGGCGGTCGTTTCTCTGTGCACAGGCCACTTACGGCAGACTCGACCTTGGTTGCCGCAAAGACAGCTCACCCAAGATTAAATGGAGGCCCAGCAAGCGTCGAACGTTCGATTGAAAAGCTGTACAGAGATCTTCGGAAATAAGTGGCCTGAATGAAGAAGCGAATTATGGTTTTTCGAATACTTCTTTACCCGAACGGGTTGCCATGGCCGGTAAGATGTCATCGGCATCATAGCTGGTGAAAGTGACACTGCCATCTGCATAACAAAAGTTTGCGCCGCCTGGGTGCAGCGAATAGAAATGTAAACTATCGCATTGTTCAAATTCGTCCCCGGCTTGAAAATGATATGGACCCAAATCACAACCACTATTATTCCGATGACCCAGATTCGTTTCGCGAACGCCCATCAAGGAATCTAAACTACTGGAACCGTCTTGACCTTCGCCCGTGTACCACCAACCGAACCACCGATCACGGCTGGGCGGGCGTTCACCGATCAAGAGCGTATTGGACAACCCATCGCGTATCTCCGCCACTCGAACTTTGCCGCCACCATACAGGACCCCATCCCGCGAATCCCAGCGGATGCCATTAACACCCAGGTAAGTGGTCATCGCGGCGCCACGCAATCCAGGGAAATAGCCAAGCGGTAGTCCATTGGGATTGCTAGGACAAACAAACTGGGGCATCACTTGACTGAAACCGATATGGGGAGGATTCGAAAACGGGTTGTTGGATATTGCATAGGCCGCGACGGATTGATCATAGATTGCCTGCTGTTCCAGGTAGGGCAACAACGAAGCCAACCAAGTTGATTTTGGTCTTGCTGAGTTGGGTCGGGTATCGTAGCCAATGGGAAACGCTTTCTTAGCGCTTTCATAATTCAAAGCCGCTAATCCAAGTTGCCGCATCTGGTTTTTACATTGAACGTTTCGTGCGGCTTCTCGAGCCATCTGCACGGCAGGCAGCAGAAGCCCCATCAATATCGATATGATCCCAATAACGACCAACAATTCGACAAGCGTAAAGCCGCGTTTCCGGTGAAAAATTGGTTCAAATAGTTGATCAGACATTCTTCCATCTTTCAAATTGAAGTGTTTTCAAAATACTAGACCGGCTGATCCAGCAACCAATATTCTGCTTGAACCGCGGCGACCGTGTGAATCGCATTGATCACCTTTTCCACCACTGCGTCCGCGGCTTCGGGTGGCAAAGTCCGCTTCAGTCCATTCAACCGATTCTTTTCGATCGACCCGGCTGGCAACGATGTTGAGCGGGAGCGGAGGACAAGACCAATGGCCACCATCACGGCTCCACCGATCGTTAGCACCAACCAAAAATAAAAGGTGCCTCTAGGTTTTTTGGGAAGTACAGGTTCCGGAAACCCCCAATTTGACCAAAATTTGGGCGCCTCCACCACCCGGATCCGCGAATACATAAGATGACATGGTCAGCAGTCCTACTGCCATTCTTACGATCATAGTCCAGCGAGCTTGTGGTCCGAAGATTAACGTCAACTTCATCGCCCTTAAGCTTAAAGTTGCCCAATCTGTACCAAGAAATAAGCCCGTACCAAGAAATAAGCCCGTACCAAGACACCAGTCGGCGATAGGCTAGGAAACATGGCTGTGCCCGTAATTGCAGCACTAGCTTCTGTAAATATAGGTGAAGCAAGCTCCGTCGAAATCGAATCATTTGCTGAACAGCCAGCAACCTGGCTGAAACTTTACGCGGAACATTGATCACGCCGCCATTGAAACCTCGCACCGACACCCGCACCGACACCCGCACCAACACCCGCACCAACACCCGGAAGTGGCACCCGGAAGTGGCACCCGCAAGTGGCACCCGGAAGTGGCACCCGCAAGTGGCACCCGCAAGTGGCACCCGTGCAGAACCGAGCGGCCCAGCGACCGCCCCACCACCGCCCCACGATCGCTAAGATCGATTGTGCCAGCGATACAAGTCATGCTTGGGTTCGTCCGCTTCGCTTAGCACGCTACCCTTACGCACAAAACCCATTTTTTCTAGAAGACGCTTTGAACGAAGGTTCCTAGATTGAACTTCCGCGTCGATCACCTGAAATGAATGATGCTCCGCTCCGTAGGCCAGCACCGCAGTTGCGGTCTCAAACGCATAACCCTGCCCCATATAAACCGGAAGAAATGCGAAGCCAAAATCAACATTACGCAAGTGTTCTTTCTTCAAGAATCCGCAAATGCCGATCGGAGTCCACTGCAAGGTCCGAACCACATAGTACCCAAACCCATGATCGTCATGAAATTTGATCAAGCTGTCATCTAAAAATCGTTGGGCGTCATGAATGCTTCTGATTTTTCGATCACCAACATACTTCAACCAACCAGGAGTATTCAAAAGCGCGAAGAAAAATTCGGCATCCTCACGCTCAATGATTTCAACGATTGTGCGTTCGGTTCGTAAAATTTCCATGGTCAGCACTATTCAAACGATTCATCGACGGAACATCAACCTGACACCTAGCATGCCTGGCCGCCGCCAGCGAAACGCCATATCAACGTCCGCGGTGACATAAGATTTGCGTGAAGAAACGACACATCAAATAGAGAATAACGCGGCGCACCTAACAAGAGCGCGTCGCGTCAAATAGAACCCAGCCGATTACCGTAAAGCAAAGTTTCGGCGATTCGCGACCGCACGCTGGCGACTGTGGCAAAGATGGGACGCCCCACCTATAATCGCGGCGCGTCCAACGCGAACGATAACTCACAAGTGCGAAACAACTGGCACTTTGCCACGACACGATGGAATATGGTGTGTGCGGTTGCTGACCAACACGACCAAACCGCAAAGACGGCGTTGCAGGAACGATTCCCTGCCCAACGCTACCAAAAAGTAACATCTTCTCTAGCTTCATCTTCTCTAGTTACATCTTCTCCAGTTACGGCAGTTGAAGTCCGACGGCAACTTTGAAAACGATACCGTTTTTCAAGAGTCTGCACCCACTACTGGAAAGTCTTGTTCGGGCTGCCCCCACTGGGCCCAAGATCCGTCGTAAACCGCTTTGGAATTGGGCAGAACCAATTCACAGGCCAATAAAATAACACACGCGGTTATGCCCGACCCACACGAAAACACCAACCGCTGGTCGTCAAGGCCCAGCCCTTGCAGCAGATCCAACAATTCCGCCTTAGGCAAGAATTGACCATCGCGAACCACGTGATCAAAAGGCAAATTAATCGAACCAGGAATATGACCACTCTTCATTCCAGGTCGTGGTTCAGGCGACGTCCCTTGAAAACGCCCTGCCGACCTGGCATCTAAAACCACCGTCTGGGACTGCTGCAGACTTTGCAAAACCTGTTCGGCGTTGCAGACCAAGTCCGGCTGCAACTGTGCCTGGAAATCGCCAAGTGCCCACGCCTGTCCGCTTGGAGCCTGCATACCGCTCAGGTCGCCAACGGCCACGTTGGCATCAGCCAAATTCCCGCGGATTGGATTGGTTGACTCGTGCCTTGTGGTTTTGTGTTCTGTGGTCGTGCGTTCTGGGGTCGTGCGTTCTGGGGTCGTGCGTTTTACTTCGGTGGCCATGCCTGCATCAATCCATTTGGGCAAGCCGCCATCCAGAACTGCCACATCGTGATGCCCCATCGCTTGAAACATCCACCACGCCCTTGGACTCGAATAAACGCCGTGATGGTCGTAGATCACAATTTTACTATCTTGATGGATACCCAGTGCTTGACAAGCGGCAGTAAACGCTTCAGGACTGGGCAAGGTATGCGGCAGACCCGAGTCATGATCTGAGAACACTCCGTCGATGTCAAAAAAACGAGCCCCAGGGATTTGAACTTCAGCGAAACGATGAGGCCCGACTTCACCCATTTTCGCGATGGTGGAATCTAATACCACCAATCGCGAATCGCGGAAGTTTTGCTGCAACCATTGCCAAGCTACGACCGGTTGCCAAGATCCCGAAGATTGATCGCTCATCCTAAATTCCTTATCCACTTTTTTAACCATTTATCCGAACGACGATCATGAATTCACCCAGCGCGTCAAACGCCGCCACATACTCGGTTACGCGATCCGCCCGGTGAAACCCAGCCACTGGGAAACCTAGCTAAGTTTCCCAGCAATGCGGCAACGTTTCAGGGCCATCATGGAATGCGTTTTCGTAGGTGCGCCCCCACTGCGGTCGCAACGTTCCTGGAGTGAGTCGGATGAAAAGCTTCGCCGTAATATCCATCTCTTAATGCCTGAGGTTTAGTTCTTGAGTGGTCCTCGCGTTTCGGTCGTGACAAATATTGACGATATACGCCATGTGCGGTAGTATTATAACATGAATTTTTCAGTTTCGGCAGGGTTTCACAAGAGGCAAATTGATGGCATCGTCACTCAATCTTTCACTCACGGACGAGCTTCGTGCATTCGTTGATCAAAATTCTGGTGACGGAACGGTTTACGCCACGCCAAGCGAATTCGTTCGTGACTTGCTGCGAGAAAAGAAGAACCGTCAAGAAGCCGCCTTGGCTCGCGATTCAATTCTCGAAGGCTATCAAGATGCGATTGCCGGGCGGACAGTTGCATTCAAAGGTGATCTTAAAAGTCTTCTGAAGAAGGCGAAACGGTGACCGGCAAAAAGGAGAGCAAGCGAAAGTCACCAAAGATGGCCCTCCAGCTTGCCGATCGCACGCTGCAGGACCTCATTTCAATTGAAGACTATTCCATTCACACGTGGGGAAAGAAAGTCGCCGCCCGCTACTTGGACGACTTTGAATCTGCGTTGCAGCGAATCTGCGACAACCCAGACTTGTTGCGATCCGAGCCAAACTTGCACGAGTATTTATACTTCTATCGGGTCAACAAGCATTTGCTTGTCTGCGACCTACAACCCACTGCAACTTTTGTGCTTACCGTTCTAAATGCGAACATGGATATCCCAGATCATCTCATCCAACTGGAACCGACGCTCAAGCGCGAAGTCGAAATGCTTCACCAGCAACTGGCGAAGTCAAAAAAGAAGGAGCGGTGATTTGATTGCCCAAAACTTTGGGCCATTGAGGTATCGAGTCATTGTGAAAGGACAGATTTCCATTTTAGATCTAGGCACGCTTAGAAAATTCTTTGTGCCAATCCAGCATTTCTTGAATATCTTTTTGCAGTTCCTCGGGCAATGGTAAATCGCCAGGAGCTTCTCCTGACTGACTATGCTCATGGCAGGAATACTTGCTCATCATCTTGTCAATAAGTTCACAATCAGAAGTTGAAATCTTTGCCAACTTGGCAACCTTTCCCATCGTCATTATAGCTCGACGGTGTCGCAAAATAACATCGGCTAAAAAATCGTTCTCGACAACCCTCTCGAGCAGGATTCGGAAGTCGCTGCAAATTGCTTTGCCAAAAGCACGGTAAGCTTCGAATCCATCCGAATCGTGGATCTTTTTGGCCTGTGCCAGCCGCTCGTCCTTCAACGCCTTCAGCGCTTTGTCAGGTTTCTGTGCAAAGAGAGGGACTTCACCGGATGTTGTTTCCTGGAATTTGTGGGGGATCTGAGGCAGTTTGCTTGTCAGCTTTTCTTTTTCTGCTTTTAGTTTTTCGCCCACACGCTGACATACTGACACAAGTTTTGAAAACACAGTCAACTCGGGGATTTCGTATGAAAGCTCATTATCTTTCTCCAAGTAAAGTCGTCCATTGTCAGTATCGAAAACGTTGACGGAATCGAAATCGGGAATCGGGCCTGCATTCGCATCCCAAGTTACGCTCTTATCATTACCCTTAAGAGCATACTTAAAATTACACTCCTTCGATGCTGCCGCCTTTTCAAACACATCCGGCTTGAATTCGGTGCTTTGGCGCGCTCCGCAGGCCTTTGTAATGATACGTGCATATCCGGATTTGCCTGATCCATTTGCACCATAAATGACAGTGAGATTATTCTTGCCAAAATCGAGAGGCTTTCTAGGCCCGAGGGCATCAATACCAACGACGTCACCAATCGACTGTATTTTCAATACCGAGGGAGTTTGTGATTCTGAAGCAGGGTATGCCCCTGAAGAACCAACTTGTGGTGCAGGGTTCTTGATCATCTCAACGAAAGACTCGACATCATTGTCAGACAATGTTCCGTTTTTCAATAGTCTTCGCGCAGCCTCTTGAATCCATGGCTTCTGTTTTTTCAACGCGTCAATAACTTCTTGTTTCACAACAATTTCGCATCGGTAAATTCAATCTTTTCCAAATCAAAAAACTTGGCATCCGACAAGCTGCGGTAGCGTTCCGGATGACATGTGAGCAAGACGATCTGGAATCGTTTTGCGGATTCTTCGAGGATCGTGGCGATGCGGGCGAGTCGTGTTGCATCGGTGTAGGTGAACACGTCGTCCAGAACGACTAACTGGCGACTGGAAGGAAATGCGATGTCGGCCAAAGCCATGCGGACGGCGAAATGGACTTGCTCTAGTTCGCCTCCGGATATCTGATCCAGCGAAACGGCTTCGCCATTCGATTGAGGTGCGATGCCGGTTGGCAACAACGAATCGTCGAACTCCAGACCAGCAAAGCGGGAGCCAGCTATCCGCTGCAATATCGCATTGGCTCGCGTGCGAATCGGATCAATCAGCGACTGCAACACGCCACTTTTCTGCTGCTCCACGGTGTCGTGCAATAGACGAATGGCGTCGATATGAATACGGTCTCGAGCGATGTCACGTTCGAGCCGGGCAATTCCCTCTTCGACTTCGACCAATTTTGAATAAGGAGCCTCCGATACAATTTGTTGAAGTCGTCCCGATTCGGTGTTCAAGCTCTTCTCAGCTTCATCCGCCTGGGTGCGACAAGCTTGTTGCTGCGATTCCAGGACTGACAATAATTCTTTTGGATCGTCACCGAATTCCTCGACCTGTTTTTCAACCTGTGCCAACTTGCCATTGGCAACATCCAGATCCAATGCAAGTTTCGTTCGACTTTCAATCCGCAGCTCATCCGCTAATCCGTCTTTCCGCAACGCGGTAAGCTTCTCTTCACCTGACAATACTTGCGCCTCCAAACTAGTGATTTTAGTCTGGTGATTCTCAAGCTTTCGTGTCTCTTTTTGCAGCGTATCCTGTGCCTCGTGGTCTGCCTGTTCAGCGGCACCAATTTCACCTGCGAATTTCTTTTCAATCTCTTCTGCTTTTTTCGTCAGTTCGGCAGGATCCGGAGGCGATATTTTCCACTGGGACTGGGCACCGTGGATCAAATCGAGGCTAGCGATTACGGATGAGTGATCGGCACGAAGTTTTTCGATACTGTCTCCGTCGAGCAAGGTCGTGAGCCTGATCTCAGCATTAGAGATTTGGCTATCTAACTCGGTCGCCTGGGCGTGCAGTTTTTCCAGCGTTTCAAGATCGCTAGTGCCATACTTAGCCGTTAGCTCCTGCAACGTATTTTTTGCTGACTCCCATTGCTCGCGCAGTGAATCGAAATCAGTCGTGGGGCCGGTTGCGGTAAATCGACCCACACCCGGAATTTGAAACGCAACATCCGGCGCTCCCTTGATCTCGATTGCCTCACCCTTGTTCCCTGATCGCGAGCCCGTTTCTTCCGATTGAGTGACTTCAATGTTCTGGTCCGAATCGAATTGCACGCGAACGGTGACCACAGCGGCGTCGAGTTTCAATCGCGCGTCATCTCGCTGCCGTGCGACCTTAGTCATTTTTTGGATCGCCAGTTTGTCGGGCGCGACCATCGGCTTTCGCGTTTCGCGGAGTTTTGCAATCTCCGTTTGAACGGCATCAATCTGCTTGAGCTGTTTTTCAAGCTCAAGAAAGTTCTCTTGATAGCGCATGTACCGCTCGGCAAGCTGAGCGAGTTGCCTGGCCACCGTTGCTTGGCTTTGTTTGCCCCGAATCGTTTTGACCTTCTCGCCTGCCAATTTCGCTCGCTGTTGACATTCTTCAACCAGTGTTTTTATTGCCGGTAGCACTTGGGAAAATTGCTCTCCTTCAATCGTTGCCGTTTGCCGCTGCTTAACGGCCAAAGCGATCGCATCAATTTTCTCAACCAGACCGCCGTAGGTCACACTGCTTGCCTTGACCTCGGCTTGCAACTGCTTCTGTTGAGCTGTCAGTTTTTGATAGGCTTGGACATTTTCTCGTGTCGTTTTCAGCTTGGCTTCAAGTTCGGTTTCACGCTTGCGAGCCGTTTGCGTCTGCAGGCGTAAATCCTTAATGCGTCGACTGGCGTCTTCGAATTCCTGCAGCCGCTGTTGTAGTTGATCACGACCCGACTTTTCGTTTGCCAGCCGTGACTCAAGCCCTACGACTGCTGGCGCAGATGCACCTGTCCGGGGCCTGCCTGTTGGGGTAAAGAATTGTCCGTAGACCGTTTCGATTCGTTTTTCCAGAGCCTCCGTACCGGCACCCATTATTTGAGCGCCCAAGGCATCCTGGAGTGTGGTGCGAGTCCCCGACGCCAACTCGTTGATCTGTAAACTGCCCTGTGTGGCCCACAAGATTTGTGCCAATCCCCAGTGTCGCTGATCGGTGGCGCCACTTTTTGAAGCTACTCCCGCAAGAATTTCTCGGGCTTTCTCGTCGGCAGCTCGGCTTTCAGCGAACGGAACGTAGGCCCCATTTTCTTTTCGGGCAAGCTTTGCGGACGGCGAATCCAGGAACTGTTTATGGAGTTCAAAGAGTTCATCGTTTTGTTCAAACTCGATGGTGACTTTGGGGGCAAGTTCCCGTCCCCACGACCTCGCAGTTTGAATGCCCGTCCCACCAACGTTATGACTGTCAAACAGGCCTCGCGCAAGCGCCATCATCAACGAAGACTTACCACTTCCATTGGGCCCGTGAATTATGTTCAGGCCATCTACAAATGGCCCGACTTTGGCCAGCGATACGAATGATCGCCAACCCTCTAATTGAATAGTTCGCAAAATCATACGTTGCCCTCCTGAACCAACCGGTAAAGTTCCAACAACGCTCGTGTAGCGGTTTCCGGCGAAGCATCCGCAGGACGATCCGAGGTGCCTGCCGGGTCACTCAACTCTTGCAGTCGTTTGGCAACCGATTGCATGATTCCACCAGGCACGGCATCAAGCCAACTTTCATCCGAAGGGCTGGGAGCAAGACTGGATGTGTCCGATCGGCCATATAGAAATCGCGCCCGAACAAGCTCTTCAATTCGCTGCAACTCTGCTTGATCTTCATGATGAAGGATCCCGCCAATTCTCAAATCGACCAGGGTCTTGTTTGCATCAGGCAACGATTCGATCTGTTCGCGAACGTGAGTGACATCGCCAACATCGGTCAAAGATTCTTCGATGACAATCCATTGCAAACCGCCTGTCGGGATAGATTCCAGAACCGGTGGACTTCCTCGCTTGGCGATTTCCACGAACAGAGCATTGCCACTGTCACGTTCACCAAACTTTGTCGTTTCGTGAGTACCCGAGTAAGCCATTCGCACGATCCCGTCCGCCGACGGATAAGTTGAAAAGGAGTGCCAATGTCCGATTCCCAGATAATCAAGTCCGCTTCTAGTCGCGGCGTCGCGTGGAATCGGGTAGTCCGGTTCTGCTTGCGAGATGCCGCTAACGGTTCCGTGGCCGATACCAATCGAGATCTTCGAGTTCTCACTTGCGTCAATCCAGGCGGTCGGGTCGGCCAGAGAGTGTTTCTCGAACAAAGGACACGGATAGAGTGTCGCCTCGTCCAGTTCGATTGGTTGGGCTTCGGTGACCACATTCAAATTGGAGTACGACTTCCAGGCAGCGTGCTCCCAAACCGATCCAGAAACGAGGGGATCATGATTCCCGGAAATGAGATAGACCGGTCCTGCGAAACTGCCAAGGATGTCGGCGACTTTCTGGACAAGCACCCGATCGACCGCGTTATCTTCGAACGTGTCGCCCGCCACGATGATGAAGTCTGCCTGTCGGCTTGTGGCGACTTCAACAACACGTCGTGCCGATTCAAGTCGTTCCGAACGGACTCGTTTGCCAACCTCTCCAACATGAGCGGCCTTCATCCCGATCTGCCAATCGGCGGTGTGAATAAATTTTACCATTTAGTCTTGCTCGGAAGTTGAGGGGGACTCGCACCGCGATCGCAAAATTGGAGGCAGTGGAAACACAGGGTAACGGCCGTTCTATTCAGCCAATTCTTGACTTGAGCACAACCTCTCGAACGAGAAGGTAACTAACTATATCGAAAGTAATGACAAACCGCATCCACCGGAATGGTCGGAATAAAAAGTTGAATTTCTTCCCAGTCTAGGGTTCTCAGATTTCCGACTTCATTCGTGTAGACTTTTGAACTGTTTGGACTCGTCCGGTTGCCTTGCCTCTTCTTAAGTTGAAGATGTCCTTTTGTATCGTTTCTTAATTTTGGCTTTGCCTATTGTTTGTGGTCGGTGAGCGTACGTGGTATCGCACGTTGACGGATGGCCAACTTTGAAGGATTCGCCCTTTCAATGTAGAAGGCTTCTGATGATTTTCAATAACCTAGCGCAACCCACTCACTTCTTTATGAAACACCAAGTTTCAACGACTGCCTCGCCGAATACCCTCCACTGCCACACGCTGGACAAGATGCAGAAAAACTCAATTAGTCAGGGGAACTGAGAAGTCCTTCAGCGCAAGAAAAAACCGAGTCGAATTGTCGACTCGGTTCTTGATGGCGTAGAAGTACTCCCGGGCGGATTCGAACCTCCAACCTGCGGTTCCGAAGACGCCTTTTCCCCTACGCGGAAATCGACGTTTGACTTGGTAACAACCGTAGCCTAAGCAGTTCTTGGTGCCTTTGCAATAAGCAATGTTTAGACACAAAAACGAGCAGAAAATCAGCGTATTGGGTGCCGCCTCCGTACGATTCGGTATCAAGAATCGATGGCAAACGACGCGGAGTGGGGATTTCCTGTTAGCTAATAAAACTGTTGATCAGGCGTTCGATGGCGATTGAGTGGGACGGTTTCTTGAGTGCTGTTTAAGCGGCGTGAATTCATGTGATTGGTAGGGATATCAAGAAGTTTTAGGCCGTTTGGCTAACTTTCACACTCTGTGCCACTCGATTGCATGGCCTTGAGCCAAATAACAACGTACAATTAGGGTTGCGTTGTTGCCCTCCCGGCCGAGATCGCGGGCAGCATCACCACCCCTGTGCCCACCCACCCCTGTGCCCACATACCCCTGTGCCCACCTCGCTGATCGAAGTTCACTCGCATGATGATTCGAATTGCAACTTTGGTTGCTGCACTGTTGATTCCGTCCATTTCCGATTCCCTTGTTGCTCAAGATGAGAAGCAACCGTCGGATGCGGCTGGTATTGAATTTTTCGAAGAGAAGATTCGCCCCGTGCTGCTAGAGCATTGTTACGAGTGCCACTCCACGGCAGGAAAAAACGTCAAAGGCGGGCTGCTGTTGGATTCGCGGGAAGCGTCGCACCAAGGTGGCGATTCTGGTCCGGCGGTTGTGCCGATGGATGTTGACCAGAGTCTGTTGATTGACGCATTGCGGCATGAAAATTTCGAAATGCCTCCGCAGGGGAAACTTCCTGAATCGGTGATTGCTGACTTCGTAACATGGGTCGAGATGGGAGCACCGGATCCTCGCGAAGGTGATGTCGTCGCAAGCTTGATCGACTTCGAAGATGCCTGTAAGCATTGGGCGTATCAGCCGGTCACTTGGCCGGATGTGCCCACGGTTCAACGTGCGGACTGGCCAGTCAACGAAATCGACAACTTTACACTCGCGAAGATGGAACAACTTAATCTGCAGCCTGTCGCCAAAGCCGGCAAGCGGGAACTGATTCGCCGAGCGACCTTTGATCTGATTGGCCTGCCGCCGACTCCAGAAGAGATCGCTGTTTTTTTGGAAGACGAGTCCCCCAAGGCGTTCGACAAGGTGATCGACCGCTTGCTGCAATCAGAACACTACGGTGAACGTTGGGGCCGCTACTGGCTGGATGTGGCTCGATATTCCGAAGACCAGGCGCATACATTTTCTGTCACTGCCAACACAAACGGGTTTCGATATCGCGATTGGGTTATCGCGGCCTTCAATGCCGACATGCCCTACGACCAATTCGTCAGGATGCAGATCGCCGGTGATCTAATCGGCTCGGAATTGGATGGCTCGTACGATCATCTGGTGGCGCTTGGATACTTTGGTCTGGGCGCTCAGTACTATAAGAACAGCGATGCAGCCAAGGCGGCGGCCGATGAGTTGGATGATCGGGTCGATACGCTCACACGTGGGTTTCTGGGACTAACGGTATCGTGTGCTCGCTGTCACGATCACAAGTTCGACCCGATTCCAACTCAGGATTACTACTCGCTGGCCGGAATCTTTCGCAGTTCGAAATTGCACAACGCTCCGCTGTGCGAGTCTGCAGAAATTGAAGCCTACCACGCCGGACAGCAGCGAATTAAAAGTGCTGAAGAAGGCGTTAAGAAGTTTCTGGCCGAGGAAAAAACAACCGCCGCCGAAACGAAAGTTGGCGAAACCGCGAAGTACCTCGAAACCGTGTGGCGTTCTAAGACAGCAAAAGTGAATGGCAAGCCTGCCAACACTGCGGAGCTTGCACAGCAGGCCGGTCTGAACCCGTTCCTGCTCAAACGCTGGATTGATTTTCTTGATGTGAAGAACAAAGGTAAGGTCAGCGCGCTGGAGACGTGGTTCGATTTGAAACCTGCAGAGGGCAGCGATGTCGAGAAAGCGGTTCCGCCGGAAGTGTCGTTGATCGCGAACGAGTTCCAGCAATACATTCAGCAGTTGCTGAATATTCGCGATGGCGTCTGGACGACAAACCTAGTCGATACTGGCGATGGCAAGACAAAACCTCACCGGCCCGGTAGTCCTCGATTCGTTTCGCCGAACGTCACGAAGATCCGGCCAACGGCGGGGATCGATATCGACATCACTGGAGCAAAGCAGTTGTTTCTGGTTGTGTCTGATGGAGGCAACGGCAACAGTTGTGATCATTCCGATTGGATTGCCCCGACGCTTGTTGGAGACAAAGGCGAACTGAAACTTACCCAGCTGAAGTGGAAATCCCTGGACGGATTCGGCGGTGGAAAGATCGATCGCAACTACGAAGGCCGACCGTTGACAGTGGGCGGCAACACTTATGAGAACGGCATCGGCGTTCATGCTCCGTGCGTGATCACTTACGACCTGCCTGCAGGCTATCAACGATTCAAAGCGACCGGCGGTTTGGACAACAGCGGCACAGATCAGGGCGGATGCGGTGAACAGGCGGCCGTGCAGTTCAGTGTTTATACCGAGCAACCGGCCGGAGGGCCGATCAGTCCGGGCCAGGATGTTTTGACGATCGTGCTCGGCAAAGACGGGCCGTTTGCGGTTCGTGACGATGATCTGGAAAACTTTCTGATCGGCGAAAAGCGTGATCAACTGATCCAGCTGCGAGGCGACTTCGAAGACGCAAAGAAAACGGCGCCACCGATGTACGCAGTAGCGCATAGCTACACCGAAGCGAAAGCTGAGGATATGCGAGTCTTTGTTCGAGGCAATCCAGCGCAGGAGCGCGAAGTGGCACCGCGACGCTTTCTGCGAATTCTTGCTGGCGAAGATCGCGATCATTACTCGCAAGGCAGTGGCCGACGTGAGCTGGCCGAAGCAATCACGCGCCCCGACAATCCGCTCACCGCTCGTGTGATGGTGAATCGAATCTGGCAGCATCATTTCGGACGCGGCATTGTTGGCACGCCGAGCAACTTCGGCAAACAGGGAGAACCGCCGACCCATCCAGAACTGCTGGATTACCTGGCGTCGCACTTTGTCGAATCCGGCTGGTCGATCAAATCGCTGCACCGCGCAATCATGCGGTCATCAACGTATCAGTTGAGTACCGCCAACCACGATGCCAACACTCAAATCGACGCAGACAATCAATTCGTCTGGCGAATGAATCGACAGCGTTTGGATGTCGAAGCCTATCGCGATGCATTGTTGGACGTGTCAGGGAAACTTGATCCTCGACTTCGCGGCCCATCGACAAATCTGGCAGATCCTAACAATGTTCGCCGGACTGTCTACGCCAAAGTCAGTCGCCACGAACTGGACAACCTGCTGCGAATGTTTGACTTTCCGGACGCGAACATCACCAGCTCAAAACGAAGTGAAACCACGGTGCCTCAGCAGCAGTTGTTTGTGCTGAACAGTCCATTCGTGGTGGAACAAGCCAAAGCATTTGCCGCTCGACTCCACAAGGAACAACCTGACAGCGATGAGGCTCGAATTCAGCGAGCGTTCCTGTTGGCTTATGGTCGGCCACCGCTGGAACCTGAAGTAGAAATTGGCTTGGCTTACCTGAATGGCGAACAAGATCCGGAAAGCAAGTTGACGCGGTGGGAGAGTTATGCCCAGGCGCTGCTGGGGTGTAATGAGCTTATGTATTTGGATTAAGTTGAGGGCTAAATTTGTGAGTCGACTACGGTGAGTTCCGGGCCAACGGTCCGTCAACTTGCCAACGGTCGGGCTGTTGGCTCTTCTCGTCATTCCCGTAATTTGGGACCCAGCGCTTCAGGCGGGGCGAGGTAAACGACTGAGCCTTCGGCCCGGAAATACAAAACACGGCTGAGCAAGAACCTGTCTGACCAAAACGGAAAACCAACATGAATCCATTCTCACCACAATTGGGCATCTCTCGACGTCAATCTTTGCAACGCATGGGTACTGGGCTGGGCGTTCTGGGACTGGCTGGGATTCTGGCACAGGACGGCACGCTGGCCAGCCCAGCGGATGTCGTTGCGTCCAGTCCGCTGGCCCCCAAGGCGGCTCATTTCGCACCGCGAGCCAAGCACATTATCCACCTCTTTATGAACGGCGGACCTTCGCAAGTCGACACCTTCGATCCCAAGCCGGCGCTGGCGAAATACAACGGACAGCGGCCTCCAACCGCGGATCTGAAAACGGAGCGGAAGACCGGTGGGCTGATGATGTCGCCGTTCAAATTCAAGAAATATGGCGAGTCGGGAATCGAAGTCAGCGATCTGTTTCCACATGTTGGCGAGTGTATTGATGACATCTGTGTTATCCGGTCAATGCATACGAATATTCCCAACCACGAACCCTCACTGCTAATGATGAACAGCGGCGAAACTCAGCCAACTCGTCCTTCGATGGGTTCGTGGATGTTGTACGGGTTGGGCACCGAAAATCAAAACCTTCCGGGCTTCGTCGTATTGTGCCCGGGGAAGCCGGTCGTGGGGCCTCAGTTGTGGAGCAACAGTTTTCTTCCAGGCATTTTTCAAGGCACGCATATCAACCATGCCAGCAACGTTGATCCCAAGAAAGTCATTCAGCACATCAGCAACTCGTATCTGACCAGCACCGACCAGCGTCGCCAGTTGGATCTTTTGAAACAGATGAACGAACTACATCTGGAACAACGCGGTGGCCAGGACAATCGTCTGGAAGCTCGCATCGCGTCGCTCGAAATGGCGTTTCGCATGCAGACGGAAGCTCAGAACGTTTTTGATCTTGCCAAGGAAACCCAATCCACACGTGACGCTTACGGCACTGGTCAGTTTGCCAACGGATGCCTAGCAGCGCGCAGACTGGTCGAAAGTGGTGTTAGAATGGTGCAGGTCTATTACGGCAATGGTCAACCCTGGGACGATCACGACAATATCAAGGACCATGCCGAGAAAGCAAAAGACGTCGACCAGCCTATCGCTGCTCTGATCAAAGACCTTAAACAGCGTGGTCTGCTGAAGGATACACTCATTATTTGGGGCGGCGAATTTGGCAGAACTCCAGTTGCGGAAAATGGCACTGGGCGAGATCACAATCATCACGGTTTCTCGATGTGGCTGGCGGGCGGCGGCATCAAGGGTGGTATGACCTATGGTTCGACAGACGAATTCGGCTTCGCAGCCGTCGAAAACAAAGTCCATGTCCACGACCTGCACGCCACCATCCTGCACCTAATGGGTCTGGATCACGAAAAACTTACGTTCCGCTACAGCGGCCGAGACTTCCGCCTGACCGACGTGCATGGTCGAGTGGTTCATGAACTGTTCGCGTAGGCTCGCGTAGGCTCCCGCTGGCACCGCCGGTTAGAACACGCGTCGCACTAACCTTCAAACATTACACAACAAGCAAAAATGAAGACACGAAAATTTGCCAATACGGGGCGAGCTGTTTCTGAGATGGGTCTTGGCTGCTGGCAGTTGGGGGCCGACTGGGGACACGTAAGCGACAGCGATGCGCTACGTATTTTGGAAACGGCTGTCGATCAGGGCATTACATTCATCGATACCGCCGACGTTTACGGCGCGGGGCGATCCGAGACGCTGATCGCCCAATTCGTCAAACAGCGGCAGGAAGAATTATTCATTGCCACCAAAGTCGGTCGTCAAAACTACCCCGGACCTTACACGCCCGAAATCGTACGGCAACATATTAATGATTGTCGGCGGCGACTGGGCGTCGATGCCTTGGACCTCGTGCAACTGCATTGTATTCCGCCCGACGTGATGGCGTCGGGTGAAGTGTTTGATGCCCTGCGAGCATTCAAGCAGGAAGGATTGGTCAAGCACTTTGGTGCCAGTGTCGAGTCGATGGAGGAAGCTCTGATGATCCTGGATCAACCGGGGCTGACGTCGCTGCAAATCATCTTCAATATTTTCCGCCAAAAGCCTATCGGCACGCTATTCAGTAGGGCGATCGCCAACAACGTAGGCATCATTGTGCGATTGCCGTTAGCCAGTGGCTTGCTGGCAGGAAAGTTCACCGGCGAAACGACATTCGCCCAGGACGATCATCGCAACTACAACAAAGATGGTGACGCGTTCAACGTGGGTGAAACGTTTGCTGGTTTGCCACTGACCCAAGGTGCCGAACTTGCCGAGCGGATAAAGGCTCTGGTACCCGAAGGCCTGACGATGGCGCAGTTCTCGCAGCGCTGGATCCTGGATCACGACGCGGTTTCGACAGTCATCACTGGGGCATCGCAACCCTCGCAAGTTGCGGACAACGCCGCAGTATCAGAATTGCCTCCACTAACAAAAGCACTACACAGCCAGCTTGCCGCGCTTTATGAAAGTTCGATCAAAGAGCATATTCGTGGATTGTATTGATTGACACATTCTGTCGACTTTAATCCGAGCATCATTCCGAACTCCAGCCCTCATGAAAATCAGTGAGACAACCAAACCCATGATGCGAATGCACGCAACTCAGGCCGATACAACTTTGCGGACCATTTTTGCTACAATATCGTTCGCCCTACACCGTCCAACCCCAACCGTCCAACCGTCCAACCATCGAGGCCCTTATGTTAGCGCGTTGCCTTTTCCTTAGCATCCTTTCAATAGTGTTCGCCGCCGCGCCCTCCCATGCGCAAGAGGGAACCTATACCGACCCGAACAAGACCGATGTCGACTTTGCGTACCAGGGAGAGTATGCCGGTTCGATTGGCGATATCAAGATGGGCATCCAAGTCATTGCGCTGGGCGATGGTAAGTTTGATGCGGTTTCCTATGTGGGCGGTCTTCCAGGTGACGGTTGGTCCGCTGGAAAACGTGGCAAGTCAACGGGCGAGTTGCAGGACGGCTCAGTCAAATTCGATAAAACCGAAATCCGGGACGGGGTTTGGAAAGTGTCGCAGGACGTGTCATTGAAGAAGGTGCATCGCGAAAGTCTGACGCTCGGTCAGAAGCCGCCAATCGGAGCGATTGTGCTGTTCGAGGGCTCAGACGCCAAGAACTTTGAGAACGGAAAGATGACCGACGATGGCTTGTTGCAACAGGGCTGCACCAGCAAACAGAAATTTGGCAGCCATCAACTGCACCTGGAATTTCGCTTGCCGTATTCACCCCAGGCACGCGGACAAAGTCGCGGCAACAGCGGCTTGTATCTGCAAGGGCGGTATGAAGTCCAAATCCTTGATTCGTTTGGCTTGGAAGGCAAGGAGAACGAGTGTGGTGGCATTTACTCAGTCGGTCCGCCTAAAGTGAACATGTGCTTTCCGCCGCTCTCGTGGCAAACGTACGACGTCGCTTACACGGCCGCGAAGTATGAGGGTGGAAAACTTGTGAAAAATCCTCGCGTGACCGTCCGCCACAACGGCGTTGTGATCCACGACGATCTAGAACTGCCAGGGGAACGCAACACGACCGCTGCGCCCAACGGCGCTGGGCCCGAACCCGGCCCCGTCTATCTGCAAGACCATGGCAACCCCGTTCGATATCGCAATATCTGGGTGGTCGAAAAGGACTGAGTTGGCGTATGCTCCGAGAAAGCGAGCGGGATTTGAAAGGCTCGTCAGGAACGTCGCTCGGGGCAGATGAGTGGGCACGGCGAGCAACAGAGGGAAACGACGGTGCACACCGAACCGGGTGGCAATAGGGACAGACCCGACAAAGTTTCGAAAGACAAGGCGGACAGCCGCTCGCTGATCGATACCGTCGCCTGATCAATAGAATGGAGAATGTTGGGTGGCAGGAACGTTTTTCCTGTACAATCTACAGTTAGGCTTCGGTAATTGGGGTCAATCTTTCAGACAATTGCTGCTGATCGGGATGCACGATGTTTTCATTTTTAGGTCGCAATACAAATCTTTGTGATGGTCTGTCGCGTCGCGAATGGCTACGCCTGGGTGGACTGAGCGCGTTTGGATTGAGCCTCCCGCAGTTCCAGCGTGCGCTGGCAAGTCCGACGGTTCCAACGAACTTTGCGAACTCGTTTGGAAAAGCGAAACGTTGCATCGTGTTATTCATGCTCGGTGGACCGCCGCAACATGAGACCTGGGATCCGAAGCCGGAAGCTCCCCGGGAAATTCGTGGTGACTTCGGAACGATTTCTACAGCCACCCCTGGTTATCACGTCGGCGAATTGATGCCACTGACAGCGCGATTGACCGAACGAATTGCTGTGTTGCGTGCGATGGCAACGGATGACAATGCGCATTCCTCCAGCGGCTATTCGATGCTGACCGGCCGGCCGCATTCACCCAAAGGCCAAGAGAACGCTCTGCCCGGGGCGCCAAATAACTGGCCGTCGATAGCGTCTGTCGTTCGCCACTTGAAGGGAGATCAAACCAGCCTGCCGGGAGCGGTGCGATTGCCAGAAGAAATTTGGAATACCGGACACATCACGTGGCCCGGCCAAGATGCCGGTTGGCTTGGCGATCATGCCGATCCGTGGTTGTTGACTTGCGACCCGAATAATCCCGACTTTCGAGTACCGGATATCAGTTTGCCGGTTGAGATTTCACCGGAAAGATTCTCGCAGCGAGAAGTCTTGCGTTCGCTGATGAACAATCAGTTCCAAGCGACCAACAGTGCACCTGTGCAAAGCTGGTCAAACTGGCAAACCAAGGCCATCGACTTGCTGCAGGCCGACGACACGCAATCCGCCTTTGCTCTGGAGAAAGAACCGGAAACGCTCCGAGATCGTTATGGTCGGAATCGATTCGGCCAAAGCGTGCTGCTGGCGCGACGGTTGGTTGAATCCGGCGTGTCGCTTGTGCAAGTCAACTGGACACGCTGGGAAGATGACGAAAATGTGGCGCCGGCTTGGGACACGCATGCCAAGCACAGTGAACGACTCAAGAAGGCATTGATGCCGCCGATGGACCAAGCCTACTCGGCGTTGCTTGAGGATTTGGAGCAGCGAGGGATGTTGGAAGACACGTTGGTCGTTTGGATGGGCGAGTTTGGCAGATCGCCCAAGTTCAATGCCGCGGGCGGACGTGATCATTGGGGGCACGTGTTCTCGGTCGCTTTGGCCGGAGGTGGTGTGCGCGGCGGGAGCGTCTATGGTCAATCCGATCGCCAAGGTGGCTATCCGTTGGAGGGTCGCGTTGAACCACAGGACCTAGCGGCCACGGTTTATCATTGTTTGGGCTTCCCGCCCGAAACGATGCTGACAGATCCCTTCGGTCGACCATTGGCGATCTCTACTGGAAAACCAATTCAAGCTATTTTATAGGCATGAACCCTATGACCAATGCTCACGATCGCCGCGCCTTTCTCGTCGCATCGGCGAGCGGTTTCGCAGGACTGCACTTCGGGACGCCTGCGAAGGCTCTGGGAAATGAACACGCAACGTCGTCCAATGCCAGCACCGACCGCAGTGGTGGACGGGCCAAGTCGGTGATCCTCTTCTTCCTGTGTGGTGGCGCTTCGCACGTCGACACCTGGGACATGAAGCCCAATGCACCCGCCGAGTATCGCGGTCCATTTCAGCCCATCTCGACGTCAGCACCCGGCGTTGGTTGCTGTGAGCATCTGCCGTTGCTTGCCAAGCAAGCTCATCATCTGGCCGTGATTCGCTCGGTCTGCGGAACCGTCAACACGAATGATCATCACGCGGGTTACTACTACAATTTGACAGGCCACGTTCCCGACACCACTTTCAAAACGCAAGGCAACGACCGTCGTCCTTATGCAGACGATTGGCCCTTTGTGGGTTCAGTTGTTGGTTCGCGTCGACCGAACCAACATGGTCTGCCCAATGCGATCACGTTGCCTCATAAACCCAGCAAGCTACCCTATACGCGTCCTGGACAATTTGCAGCACGATTGGGCGTCGAGTTTGATCCGCTGTACGTTCAAGGCACGATCCAAGAGCCGCTTAAGTTTCAAGTGCCATCGCTCGTGCTCTCGGGCGACGTGACGACGGAACACTTGCAGTCCAGGCAGCGTTTGCTGAAGCAACTGGATGTTGCACGCAGTCAGTTTGAAAATTCTCCTATCGAACAGACTTGGAAGCAGCATCAACAACGAACGCTCGAACTATTGCTTTCGTCCAGTACCACCAAAGTGTTTGATTTGGAGAGCGAAAGTGAAGCGACTCGCACGCGATACGGAACGAGCGTCAATGCCATGAGCTTGTTACTGGCACGGAGACTTGTCGAAGCTGAAACACCGTTTGTGACGGTATTCTGGAAAGAGAATGAAGCGATCAAGAACCAATGCCAAAGTGCAGGTGGCTGGGACACGCACGGCAACAACTTTGAGTGCTTGAAGAACCATTTGTTGCCAGAGTTTGATCGCGCGTTCTCGGCGTTAATCGAGGACCTTGAGCAACGCAATTTGTTGGATCAAACCTTATTGATCGTGAATAGTGAGATGGGACGCACGCCAAAAATCGGCGATCCGCGATCTGGTGGCGTCAGTGGCGCTGGTCGCGATCACTGGACGCATTGCCAAAGCGTCCTCATGGCCGGTGGTGGAATCCAAGGCGGTCAGACTTATGGAGCGAGTGATCGGTTGGGAGAGTATCCAGCAGAACATCCACTGACACCCGCAGATATCGCTAAGACGGTTTACTATGCGGCAGGCATTGATGACCTCCGAGCCCAAGACGCTCAAGGTCGCCCGTACAATCTGCTCGACGAAGGACGACCGATTAAGGAACTGTTTAGCTAACTGGTCAGCGCAACTTTGAGACCCCTTGGGGCACAAATCGCAAGCGAGTGAACGACTGACGACGAACCCTACAGTTTGCACTTCGTGCTGTTATTTTCGGACTCTGCGGTTGAGAATCCCTGAAGTTGAGAATCCCTGAAGCAGCTTGAAGCTGCAGCTTGAAGGAACCGCTTGAAGAAACCGCGGCTATCGCCAAAGCGGCTAATCGGTTTTCAGAGACAGCTAAAGCGGCTAAGACAGCTAAAGCGGCTAAGGTTTGGCGATCCACTGGCGGACGATTGCGGCGTCGGCAATGTTCCAGATGCGGACTTCACCATCGAAAGAACCACTAGCGATATAACGCGGGTTGTCGTCACCTGTGGTGGTCGGCTGGAAGCATGCGCTCAGCACCCAATCGCTGTGCCCCTTGTACTCTTGCGCAACCGTATTATTGCTCAAGTCAATTCGCAGGAGTCGCTTATCAGAACAGGGCACGAAAAGACTGTTTCCGTTGCGGATCAGTTTGTAACCCTCCCCACCAACGTTGACTTCTGCAACTTTCGTTGCGCCCTCGACATCCCAACGATGCAGCTTGTTGTCCGTGCCAACGGAAACAACCTGCTTCTGGTCAGCGAGAATTGAAATGCCTCGCACAGCCGCTCCGTGCCCTAAATAACTTGAGAGCAATTCACCCGTGGCTCCATCGTACACTTTTGCCGATTTGTCGCGGCTGGAGGAAGCAAGCCGCGTTCCGTCATCACTCCATGCAACCGCAGTCACCCAATCCGCGTGGCTCGCGATCGTGCGGACTTCCTGTAGTGTTTCAACGTTGACAATGCGAATCGTGCTATCGGCCGAAGCGATGGCAAGTTCATTCGTCCCAGGCCGATAGGCGAGGTCCAGCACGACATCGCTTGTTCTCGCGACGACCCCTTTGATTTCTCCCGAGTTGAAATCAACCAGTCTCACTTCTCCACTTCGTCCAGGCTCACCGCAACCGACGGCCAGTGTTTGGCCATCCGATGAGAACGCCAAGGCGAACACGCGTTGCCCAACGTTCTTGATCCGTCGAACGAGTTTCGCGTCCTCGGTATTCCAGATCGCTAACTCGTGATAGCCGCTGGTGACAATCAGTTTGCCGTCGGGAGAGAAGGTCGTCGCCGTGATTGGAATGGTTTGGCTGTAGACTTCCGGCGGGTCAGCGTATTGGACTGGTGGAATGACGAGCGCCAGCGGCTGGCCAGCGTTCTCACCATCGAACTTACCGCCTGCCGCGATCCACTTCTCGATCAACTCAATCTGTTCAGGCGTGAGAGGTTCGCTTTCAGCCGGCATTCGTTCCGACTCGTCATCACTGGTAAGGCGTCGAAGCAACTCGCTGACTTGCTGGGGCGACGCTGCGATCGGCAATTCGCCAGAGTCGCCCGCTTTGAGCAGTTCAGCGTAGGTGTCAACTCGATAACCCCCCTCTGCTTTTCTGGGCCCGTGACAGGCCAAACAACTGTCCAGCAGGATCGGAGCAACGTCGCTGCGAAAGCTAACCGTCGCAGTGTCGTCGCCCGAGGCGGCCGACATCTGAAGCAGAAAGCAGCATAGCGAAACAGCAAGAATATAGTTTTGTTTCATGGATCTATTTGTGCTCGATGAAAATCCAACGACTAGTGCTGGAATAAAAACTCGTCAGTATTGAATAACGCCCAACAAACGTCTTCAATTCCGACGACGGGATCTGAATTCTTGCTGCAATGTTCAACTGCGGCTTTCAACTCGATATCGGAAGGAGGCCGACAAACGGCGGCCAAGTAAAGTTCTTTAACGACTTCTTCGACCGCTCTCCCTGCTGCCAAAGACTTGCGAAAGCGGTTGTTGGCGTCTCGTAACTTCTCATGGATCAATGGGCCATTGAACAACTCGATCGCCATGCCCAGATTGGAATCGTCAGCTCGTTCACAGGCGCAAACCGTGCTGCGCTCGGGTTGGCCGAAGACTTTCAAGAAATCAACTTTAACGACGTCCGGTGCCGGCAACTGGGTCGCCAGCGTTCCTGCCGGGAGGCTGCCAAATTTCTGCTCCAGTGCTAAGGTGTGATTGATTGCATCGAGCAATTGTTCTGCTCCCAGCAAACGAGGTTCTTGGTGCGAGAAGTACTTGGTGTCTTCCTGGTTGAACTCCGTCGTTTGGTAACTCGCTTGATAAGTCCGACTGTTTAAGATGACTTTCAGCAAGTGCTTTCGATCATAACCGCTTTCGACGAAATCTTTCGCGAGCGCGTCCAATAGCTCTGCGTTTGCTGGGGGATTCGAGTCGCGGAAATCGTCGATAGGGTCAACGATTCCTCGCGCGAATAACTGGCTCCAAATGCGATTGGCTTCGATTCGAGCAAAATACGGATTATCGGGATTCACTAACCAGTCCGCGAATGCGGTACGACGGTCTGTGTCATTGGGCGATTGGATACTGCCCACTTGAGGCAACCACGGGGCCATAACCTGACCGGTTCGAGGTTGTATCACGTCGCCAGAAAAAATGGTGTAGACAAACATCTCGCCGGGGCGCTCGGTGTTTCTAAGCTGGACGCGATTGAAGAATGCACCTAGTCCGTAGTAGTTGTCTTGCGTCCAGCGTTCGAATGGATGGTTGTGACATTTTGCGCACTGCAACCGCGCACCTAGAAAGACTTGCGAGATTGTTTCCACGCATTCGTTCATGTCGGTGGAAGTACGATAAAAATTCGCGGGCGGATTCGCCAGCGTACTGCCGGAACCGGTCAGCAGTTGTTTTGCGAATTCGTCGTAAGGCATGTTTTCATGCAACGACTGTTCGACCCAGCGATGGTATTTGTAGACTCCTTCGTCGCCGACCAACTTGCTAGTCATCTTCAGCAAGTCGCCCCACTTCAGCGCCCAGAACTTGGCGTGTTCTTCGCGTTGAAGTAGTGTGTCGACAAGTCGCTCGCGTTTTTGTTCGCCCGTCTCAGCCAGGAATGCGGTCGTCTCATCAATCGTGGGAAGAATACCGAGCAGGTCCAAACTGATCCGTCGCAGAAATTCATCATCGCTGCACGTTTCTGCAGGCAAGTATTGAAGTTGTTGCAACTTGGCATTCACCAGTCGGTCAATGTAACTATTGGGCGAAGGTGATTTCCACTCGAATTCATCCAATTTGTCGACGAACATCAGTGGTACAGATTCGATGTATTCCAATAGGCGCACCAAGATCGCAACTTCACCACGCGCATGTGGTGTCACGAAGCCATTGAAGTCAACCGTAGCGACGGCCGTGTCGGAGGTTTCGTAGGCGACCAGATGGGTCACATCACGTTTGCGACCATCGGCAAAGTGCGCCGTGACCGCCAGTTGCTGGCCACCGTCTTTGACCGCCAGTATCTGCTTTTGATGCGGATAGACTTCTAGCTTGGTGACGCGTGGAGTGTCTACGGGATCGGGCGTAGCACCGCCGGCAATCCAATCTCGCAAAATCGCGTAAGCAGCGTCGTCTTTGTGCAACTGTTTGCCACCGCCGTGCGACACGTTCATTAACGGTTTAAGCAAGAGCAGGCTTTGCTCGGGATCAAGCGTGTTTGTACGACGACCAAAGTCTTCACGTATCAACGTCAACTGATCCAGTTTCATATCAAAGGCACGTAACGACAATCGAAAACCTCCTTTGCCGCTTGGCGAGCCATGACAGGCGCCGGCGTTACAACCTTGCTTGGAAAGCGCAACCAACACCTCGGATTCAAATTCGATCCTACGCGGCGTTGCTACGTTAGAAACACGGACTGGAATCACTTGGCGATTGCTGCCAACTTCGACGGTCACGTCCGTTTCTCCATCGGCGATGGGATAAACGACACCGTCTCGCACCTGGGCGACTTGTAGGTTGGATGAAGTGAGGCGTGCATGGCGAGTCCAGTCACGCGGCAAGTTTTGTTCGTTGGTCCCAGTGACCGCTAGTTGTTGTCTATCCTGAGAATCCGTTAATAGAATTTCGCTCGGGTAAACGAGCAAATTAGTCGGACTTTCGGCAATCATGGGCAACATCTGCGTCGACGCGACACTGAAATCTTCTCCTGTGAATTTGCTGGCTGCACTGAGCGTAAGTTCGCGGGCAACATCCAGAGCCGCGTCACCAGCGATTTGCAACTCGAATTCCGCGTGCGTTTGATCGGCCGCGATGGCAATCGACTCGGGCCCTGTGATGCCGGCAGGAAAACTGGCAAACGCAATGGTTACCGGTTGTGGATCTGTTCCCTCGCGCAGTAAATGCACCTCCGAGCGAACTCGCCCACCACGAATAAACGGTTCAGAAAATTTTGTCGTGACGCGAACGGGATCAATCCACTGGATCGGCAAGTTGTACGTTTCGATGCGACCATGTCCGTTGAACTCACCGAAGACCAACAGCGGCAGTTGCTCGGGTTCACCCGTGTCCTGGTCGCTACGCGCCAGCGTTAAAGTATACGTCTGATTATCGACTTTCGTGCTAACGTTCCAACCGGTAGGCAACGCACTTGGCAGCACGTCGACGCCTGCTTTGAATTCGGCTTGAATGCTTTTGACCGTAAGTGCGGCTGAGTGCGAAGAAACGGGGCGAGCGAACTGCACCGGAGTGGTGGGTTCCATTGCAAACGGCGGATCGGTTGTCGTCGTAGCGGCGAGTATAATCGCACCGTCGGCTTGTGTCGTAGGAGCAAGCACGAATGGTTCCTTGACACGTCGCAGGGCGTGACTGTCCACAAAGCAGCTTTGTTCGGGGGTGTCGACCGAGGTGGCGCTGATTTGCAATACGTCCAGGCTGTCTGATTTCCATGCTTGATTTGCAGTCAGGTAGATCTTCGCCTCGACGGCTTTTGCGGGGATGCGAGGGTTTACGATTCGCAAACCTGATTCCGGGTTCGTCAGCGCAAGTTCGATCTCACCGTCGTAGCCGAACCGCGAGATTTGTAGGTCCAGAGCACATGCGCCGTGCTGGGGTTCAATCATGAATACCTCTCGCGTGGTTGCGTCCGCCTTGAGCGCAACGCTGAACGTTCCGGACAGAGCGCACTCCATGTGATAGGAAAATTCAGCGCCGCCACGCTTCAGTAAATCAGTCGCCTCCAATCGATAATCACCGTCTTCGGGCAAGGTCGCATCAAAACTCCATTCGTCGGCGGCGGTGACCTGGGTCTCTGCGATTTTCGTTCCAGCGGCGTTAAACAACTGCATTTGCAATAGCGCGGGACTGCCAAGGCTTCGCGTTTTCGCGGTGACCCGAATGACTTGCCCCTTGGCACCGCGGATTACATAACGGTCGACTTCTTGCGGTTGATCCAAACGGCCGTTGATGCCAATGGGTAACTTGAGGCTATCAGTCGACGCATTCTCGTTGAATTGCGCATACGGGCTGCAATACAGCGGAACCCAACTCGAAGACTGCCCGTCGTCGAATTTGGCACGAACAAGCATGGTACCTTGAGCCTGGGCGGGAAGGTCAATCTCGCGTGAAGGCAAACGTGCTCCATCAGGCCCTGTGAAGGCCACCGAAATCTTTTCGCCACTGCGACCAGACAGTGGATAGCACTGGTTGACGATCGGAAAATCACCGATCCGTAATTGATAGGGTGCACCACCGGCTGAGTTGCGGCTATCGTGGACTTCGATCCAATAATCACCTTCCTCCGCAAATTGGTAACTGAACCGACAATCTGGGCCGACCAAAGAGTCGTCGACTTGGATCAGTGTCTCTCCAACGGCAGTGAGCACTTGAAGCACTGGGTCCATCGCCGAACGAAGCGGTTGCGTGTGGACTTCGACGGCAATTCGCTCACCAGCAGTCGCGTGGATTCGATAGAAATCGCTGAGCGACGCATCGCAAACGCCTTCGACCGTTGATCGCGTGGATAGCTGCTGCGCTGTTTCAATCGAGTGATTGTTGCCGTTGTCATTCACCCCATCTAAATCATCGACCAGGATCGCATGTGGTTTGACCACTCCCGTGGCTGTCGTTAGCCATAGACTCATCGGGCCAAGTGGCGCATCTTCGGGCAACGTCAAAGCAACTAGGGCTTGAGCAGGCTCGATCTTTTCGACATGCCACTGCACGGATCTATTACTGGATGTTATTCGCAGCGAGTCGTTCAAGTCAGTGCCTTGAATCAACAATTGGATCGTTTGTCCCGGCTTACAGGTTCGCGGCTGTACCGAATTGATCGTCTGAGCAGTGACTTGAAGCGACAAACACAGCCACCCCAGGCTCGCTAAGCAAAGCGTAAATGTTCGATTTCGCATGGTAGCCAATCGGTTGGATGAGGGAGTGCCACTGTCTTTACAAGAGTAGTTCATGCAAAACTCTCCCTGATGTGATTGAGTGAGGTCGGTCTTCGCGGTCGAGCAAAGCGGTTTCGGTTGGAAGCCCCATCGCATGCAAGATCGTGGTCGCGAAATCTTGCGGCGTGACAGGATCGGACGCGGGGTAGGCGGCGTGTTTATCGCTTGAGCCATAAACCATGCCGGGCCGGATCCCGCCGCCCGCTAAAAGGCCGCTGTAGCAGAACGGCCAATGTTCGCGGCCCGCATTGTTCGCCGTGATCTGTGGCTTGCGACCGAATTCACCGACCCAAGCCACGATGGTTTCGTCCAGCAAACCGCGTTCTTCTAAGTCCGTCAACAGTGCCGACAGGGCCCGGTCGGCCGGCGGGATCAAGTCGTTCTTCAAACGATTGAAATTGTCGCCGTGTGTGTCCCAAAAATTTTTGCCGTCGTTGTGCCAATTCACTGAGATCAACGGCACGCCATGTTCGACGAGTCTCCGAGCCATCAAGACGCATTGGCCGTGAATGTTCCGACCGTAACGTTCACGCGTTGCGTCGCTTTCTTGAGTCAAATCAAACGCTGACCGCACGTTGCGGGAACCGATCATCTGCATCGCCCGGGCTTGGTGGTTCCCGTAGGATGACGCGCCCAACGACCGATGCAACGTCGCACGCTGGGCGTCCAGCGTCTTAAGTAACTCCACTCGCGACTCCAAACGTCCGATCCCAATGTCCGCTGGAAGCGACAGTCCTTGCGGGTGCCAGTTCGGATCATTCAGATCTCCACCCAGCAGCATGCCATCGTAAGCTGAGCCCAACCAGCCGCCGTGCTGCCCTGGAGCTTCACCGCCCGGTGCGGCAGGGTGAAACGCCTTCCAAGGCATGGCCACGAAGGACGGCAAACCATTGGTACAGGGGCGGAGCTTGGATACCAATGCGCCTAAATGTGGCGAGTCTTTGGCACTTGGGGGATCAGCATCACTTTTGAGCACCGGCGCCAGCTGTCCCGTGAGTGTCGCATGTCCACTGGATAAGTGAGCGGGATCGTCGTGCGTGAGCGAGCGGATGATCGCCAGCTTGTCCGTCATCGATGCGAGCTGCGTAAAGTGCTCGCAGATCTGAATCCCGGGAACCTTGGTTGAGATCGGGTTGAACGCACCGCGAACTTCCGCCGGCGCGTTGGGCTTCATGTCAAACGTTTCAAGTTGACTTGGCCCTCCCCACATGAATAGGAAAATACACGCCTTGGCACGCTTCTTTGGCAAGCTCAGTCCATTCTCTTGTGCGACCGCCAATCGCGATTCCAGATCACCCAAGCCAAGACCCAGCGCCGAAATAGCACCCGCGTGCAATACTTGACGACGACTCAAGCGATTCGATCGTTGGAATTCGCGGCAGCCCCAGGGCTTGTTTGTTTCACGAAATGACATAGTGTCCTCGGTGGGGAAAAACGCTGGGAGTCAGGCCGTTGCGCCCGTGTACAAATTCGAGATGACGTTGCCGTTAAGCAAGTGATGCGGGCGATTGAGCGGATCCATAAGGGTTGCACCCGAGTCAACACCCAGTGCATTGAAGATCGTGCTGCAGATATCCGCGGGTGACCATGAATTCGTTACCGGGTACGCCGCTTGAGCATCAGTCTGGCCGATCACTTGGCCGCCCAGGATTCCCGCTCCCGCAAACAAACCGGAATAAGCATGAGCCCAATGGTCGCGTCCAGGAATCGTTTGGCCAGGCAAGGTGCTGACTTTGGGAGTTCGACCGAATTCACCCATGACGATTAGCAGCGTTTCATCCAGTAAACCGGTCGCTGTTAAGTCATCGGTGAGCGCGGCCAAGCCTTGGTCCAACTGCGGCAACAGCGTGTTCTTAAGCTTGCCCCAGTTGTCGACATGCGTATCCCAAGTCTGAACAATCCCCATGGTTGCTTGGACGACAGGGACGCCAGCTTCGATCATGCGTTTGGACAACAGCAGGGATTGACCGAACTTGTTGCGACCGTAACGATCTCGCGTTTCCTCGGACTCGCGATTGATCTCAAAGGCTTGAGTCAACTTGCCGGAAGTGAGTAGACTGTACGCCAACTTTTGCTGCTCACGCAGAGAATCAGTCTGCAAACCACTCAGCATGTTGTGTCCGCGATTGAATTGGTCCAGCAATTGTCGTCGCGATTGAAGTCGACCCGCAGAGACGCCATCCCGCATCGTAAGCGCCTGCATCTGGAAATCTTTGTCATTCGGATCGCCATTGATTTGCCATGGATCATGCTTCGCGCCCAAGAAGCCCGAATGCTGACCGGGCCAAGTTAAAGGGCCTTCAATCAAATAGTTGGGCAACGAAACACCCGAAGGCATTCCATCGACGCGCGGACGAATGAAATCCAAAGCTGAGGCGAAATTGGGGAAATCGTTGCGAGTTTCAACGCGATCCAAGTCTGATCCGCCACGGGGTACCGGTGTGGGGCGGCCAGTCAGTGCCACATGCGTCGCCAGCAAATGATTGTGCTCGCGATGCGCGAGCGTACGCACGATGGCCCAACGATCGGTCTGCTGCGCAAATTTCGGCAAGTGCTCGCAAACGGCCACGCCAGGAATTGTCGTCGAGATCGGAGTGAACTCACCGCGAACTTCCGCCGGTGCATCGGGCTTCGGATCGAGAGTGTCAAGCTGGCTTGGACCACCACTAAGCAGTACGATCAGCACCGACTTGGCTTTGCCAAAGCCAGCCGGCCTCGTGGCAATTGACTGACCAGCCAAAGAAATGCCTTTCGGCAGCGAGGCTCCCACGACTCCCGCAGCAGCGGCACGTAGCAAACCCCGGCGATCCAATCCATAGAGAGGTTTAAGCATGGGGATATACCCAGTAAGGCAGGATTTGAGGTGGGAAAATGATCAAACGCGAGACATTCAGTCTACATGATTACGTGCACCCAAAACGAACTCCGACGCCCATCCCCCCGATTTTCTTCAATTTTCTTTCGAATTTGGACTTTTGCCCAGCTCTTAAATCGTGCCACGAAACGCTTCTTGATAGGGGGCCGTTCGGCTATTCGAGCGAAATCTCTCTAGACAGATCGTAAGCCACGATCACCGTTCCACCTTATTAGATTCCACCGTCGGCCTTCATACGCGGAAGCCCCAGTAGTTGTGATCGTGCCGCATTTCAGATCGCCGCCTGCGTCCGAGTTCACTGTCGGTGTTCGCCCGCACCAGCATCCATAAAGCACCAGCATCCATAAAGCATATCACGCTGCTTCAAATCGGTCAGCAAAGCGGCAATCGACTGAGCCCACTGGGAGACGAGGTCAGGTTGAACGAAAGCTAACAGGATGGCGGTGGTAACGCTAACGACGGTTGGCTACGGGGACGTCTACCCCATTACCGTTGGCGGTAGAATCTTCGCGTTCGTTGTTCTGCTGATTGGCCTGGGTGTGGTGTCCGTCCCTGCTGGGTTGGTCGCATCTGCCCTCTCAAAGGCTCGCGAGATGGAGACCGAATAGGCAGCGCAGCGTCACACAACAGGATTTTTACGCAAGGGCTTTCGGCTCACCTTCCAAGTTTCGCAACGCGGGCTTTTGTTGGTAGACTATTTAGTGATTCAGAGTCACTCACTTCGTTTACGGCGGTGACGTAAAAAACCTTCCGTTAGGTGACCCAAGATCATGGATACCGATTCAAAATCCAATAATAATTCGGCTTCCCCAGTGGTCCTGCTCTCCATTGGGTTCTTGCTTGGCGCAACTGTCGTGGGCGCGTGTTGGCTTTCGTCTCGTAGTGCAATCGCACCGCGTAACGATTTCGTCCGAAATGTCACCGTCGACTACATGTACGAGACCGATCCGGGGTCAACAGGCGGCCTCAAAGACCTTGCTGTCGACTCTATCGAATTCCTACCCGGTTATGTTGTCATGACCGACAAAAGTGGCAGAACACAATTGCTAGCCCTAAATCGGCTCCGCAAATTCAATTACCGGCCCGCCGAGCAGTAATGGTCGTCGCCTAACATGGTTTTTACGCGGGTCGCTTCGCGATTACCTTCCAAGTTTGGCGACGGACGCTGGTGTTAGCACGCCCGGCTTTCAAGTTAGAATCCATACCAAGATCATCAACAGCTACACCATTACAGCCTCGCTTGTCATGCAAACTGGGTGTTGCCCCCTACAGGCTTCCTTGAACCATGTGATGCATACGAAGGACCGGTGGTCGGTTTCCTGGTCTGCTTGCCGTTCGCCTGCTAGTCCCCGCTGATTTCTACCGTGTGATGGCCGGCAACCCATGGATATCTCGAACTCGTCATCTCCCACGCGGTTGTCGCTATCGGGTGTCACAAGCAAGTCCTGGAAAGATCTACTACAGAGCCGCGATAAGGTACTTCGAAATCACTATCAAATGGTTGCTGCTGCGAGCGGCATAGAGATTGAAGGGAATAAACCGTTGGACGAAATAAGGAACAAGGTGACTTTGAACTTGAACCTGGGAGCGGATGTTGTTTGTTCCCTCGAAGAAAATGAAGACAAGGTCGTTCGCGCAAATCGACTGGTAGCAACCTGGTTGATTTTCTGGACAAGTGTATTCCCGGCCACGATTACATCGATCTTTGTACTTTGGTTTTTCCAACCTTTAGCTCTTGTTGATGCCATGCTAACGATTCGAATGGTATTTTGGTTCGCGGGAATTTTCGTCGTCTCTTCTATTGGTGGACTAATCGTCCAAAGCCTATTTACAAAACCGCTGCTACATTTTTTGAACTGGTTATGCGGCTAAGTCTTCTACCCAGTCGCCCGCAAACAACTGCCCTGGCCAGCCGCGATCCCCTTCGCCATCAACCTGGTCGCGCATTTCCTACTTTACGCCAATCCAATTTGGACTGCGAAACCTCCTAATCGCCGCCCTCGACATTGCCATCGTCTGGCTCACCATTCTCTGGGCCATGAAATCGATCTGGCCCCACCACCGATGGATCACACTCGCTCAGATTTCCTACCTGATTTGGGACACGATCGCGACCGCTTTGCAGTTCACGATCACCTGAAACAATTGGTGACCACGCATCGTCAAGTTGCTATCGAACCAACGCTTGCTGTAGCGACGATATCCGAATGCGGGTTTGAAATGACCCTATCGTCCTTGCAGAACATGTAAAGCGGCCTCTGACTTTAGCCTCTTTAGCGTGTGTTCTTCATTAGCATTCGCTTCGCGAATGCGTTCAACGGCCCAGCTTTTCGATCCTATGCGATTGAAGGGACTTTAGTTTTTCAGGACCAAAATCGCAGGCCGCCAGATCACCAAAAAGAAAGCGAAGCGGCCGCAGAGCCAATTTCATTGTGGGGAACTCCTTGGTGGGCGAGCCATCGGCCACGTAATATCCTGGAGCAAAATCTCGGTAGTGCCCAAAAAACTCTGTGATCGATAACAGGATCCCGGAGCTTTCGGATTTCGGCTGACTTCTGCTCTGAGTGTTCGTTGCTAGGTCGCCAAGTGGGGATCAGCTGCTTGTACTTCTCGCGGCTTTTGGGCGAAACGTAGGGACCGAGATAATGATCCTTGCCGTGGATTCTAACCACAGCATTCCCCGACGCCTTGTGGCAATAATAAGATGGCAACAATAAGAAGGTACTTTTCGAGGCTTCTGAACCAGGTCCTCCGTAATTACGGAGAAAAGACCAAGTCAAAGAACCGCGCTACCAAACCTTGATAGGTACGCTAAGTCAAGCGTTCACGTTAAATACACCCGGCAGGGTTCGAACCTGCAACCTTCGGTTCCGTAGACCGACGCTCTATCCAATTGAGCTACGGGTGCGTGTGAAACGAGTTTACTCGCTTGCGATTGTAAAGTTACACGATCCTGGTTTTTTGTAAAGTACTTAAGTGCTTAACTTCGTCCCGTTCTATCGATCAAGCAGGCGCCGAAACTTGTGCCAAATGCGGGCCTTTCCACAAATTTCCCGCCTTCTTGTGGCCAGAGCCCAGGATTCAGGCTGAAATTAGCCACTCGCCCGACCAAATCTAAGTCCAAACCAGAAACGGTTCAAAACGCGGCTTCCCGGCTGACAACGCAACCGCACTTGCTGCGATTAAACCTGTTTGACCACCACTTTGCAGAACGCACACCCCATGATCGCCTAAACAGGCCTAAAACCTCTTTTCAGCGTGGCACAACACTGGGAACGACTGCCTGCGTTGCCACAGACAGCCTCAAACTTGACTAAGTTCGGTCGCAAAGCAAAAGCCTGCTGGCGGGGCGACGCCCACTCTGCCTTATTCACTCTGCCTTGTTCACTCTGCCTTGTTCACTCTGCCTTGTTCACTCTGCCTTGCCTGCTCTGACTTGTCCACTCTGCCCGCCAGGAGACTTGCATGATCTGGGCGGTCGGATCCGTGCCCGCCCAACCCCGACAGCGTCGCGGGCATCTGGCAGGCTACTGGTAGACCCCGGCACAGTGCAGTTGCGACCAAAGATTGACTTGCCTGCGCGATCGCTAACTAGTGCCCTGTCGGATTAGGCTGCCTTCGGAATTCGCTTTAAGGTTTCCTTCAGAAACGTCCAAAACTTCTGAACGCTGCTAATTTGCACACGCTCTTCGGGCGAGTGTGCTCCGCGGATATTAGGGCCAAACGAAATCATGTCCATGTCAAGATAATGGGTGCCCAAAATTCCGCATTCCAGGCCAGCATGGCAAGCGGATACGTGCGGTTGATCCTTGAACATCTCGACATACAACGACGACATCAAAGTCACGATTGCCGATTCTGGTGCCGGTTGCCAGCCAGGATAATCGCCCGCAGTTTGCACGACCGCCCCTGTCAACTGAAACACAGCGACCAGAGAATTCGCTAAATCATCGCGTTGGCTATTGACGCTACTTCGAGTCAAACACCCAATCTGAAACGCTCCATCCTTCACTAAAACTCGGGCCAAGTTATTGGACGTTTCAACCAACCCTTGGATCTTGGGACTCATGCGGTAGATACCACTTAGGCACGCATGCAGCGACGCAAGCAATGTTTCCTGCAAGTCTGCCGGGATTACTTCCGTTACGGTCGCCTCTTGGAAAGACACTTCACAGCCCGGATCGGTCGCATGAAAGTCAGCTTGAATTTCGCTGGCTTGGGTTGTGAACCACTGTTCAAACGCAGCCAAGTTGGACTTGGGAATCGTTATTGTTGCGACCGATTCGCGTGGGATCGCATTGCGAAGACCTCCGCCATCGATCGAAGCCACTTGCAAGCGATATTGCTTTGCCGCCAGCCATAAAATTCGATTCATCAACTTATTGGCATTGGCACGCCCAAGGTGAATTTCCATTCCCGAATGGCCACCCTTTAAGCCCTTGACTGTGATTTTCAAGCCTTGAGTGTCAGCCGCAACCGGGACGGCTGAATAGGTACCGGTGGCGGTTACGTCGACGCCTCCGGCGCAACCGATCGTCAATTCACAGTCCTCTTCGGTGTCTAAATTCAATAGTATCTTGCCCTGCAGAAGTCCGCCTTGCAGACCTTTGGCGCCGGTCATTCCCGTTTCTTCGTCAATCGTAAACAACGCATCAAAAGCGGGGTGAGGAATGTCTTTGGACGCCAATAGCGCCATGATTGTCGCGACCCCAATCCCATTGTCGGCACCCAGTGTCGTGCCATCGGCATGGACCCAGTCACCCTGCAGTAACATCTGAATACCCTGAGTCGCAAAATCGAAATCCGTGTCGTTGTTCTTTTGATGAACCATGTCCAAATGCGACTGCAAAACCAAGGGCGTACGATCTTCCATGCCGGCAGTTGCTGGCTTGCGAATAATCACATTGCCGATGTCATCGACGATGGTTTCTAGACCAAGAGTTTCACCAAACGATTTGGCAAACTCAATGACTTGCTGCTCTTTTTTGGAAGCGCGAGGCACTGCGTTTAGATCCGCGAAAAAGTTCCAAAGTGCAGTCGGCTCCAGATGTCGAATATCATCGCTCATGTTTAAATTCTTCTCTTAGTTAGTGGTCCTGAGTGCCAGTCGGCCGATCTCGCCAAAGTGAACTTCCTTGTTCCGATTGCCGGCAAACGATGTTCCCCGCCAGATCCAATACCGGGAAAGCGACGGCAGCGTTTGGATTAAAGATCGTAGTACATGCAAAATTCGTAGGGATGGGGTCTTAAACGGATAGCATCCACTTCGTTCACCCGTTTGTAATGAATCCAAGTGTCAATCACGTCCTGGGTGAACACATCGCCACGCAGCAAGAATTGATGATCCACTTCCAAGGCGTTCAACGCCTCTTCCAACGACGCCGGTGTCTTGGGAATATCTTTAAGTTCTTCCGGCGGCAAGTCGTAAATATCCTTATCCAGTGGCGAGCCGGGATCGATCTTATTTTGAATCCCGTCGATCACCGCCATCAAGATCGCCGAAAACGCCAAGTAGGGATTGCTGCTAGGATCGGGACAGCGAAATTCAATCCGTTTGGATTTAGGACTGGGCGAATACATCGGGATCCTAATCGCAGCCGATCGATTGCCCTGCGAATATGCTAAATTCACGGGCGCTTCATAACCTGGCACCAGACGTTTGTAGCTATTGGTGGTTGGATTGGTAAACGCCAAGATCGCGGGGGCGTGCTTCAGCAATCCACCGATTGCATAAAGTGCCATATCCGATAGTCCCGCATACTTGTCGCCCGCGAACAACGGTTGGTGGCCATTCCAAATGGAAAGATGCGTATGCATCCCTGACCCATTGTCTCCGAACAGGGGCTTGGGCATAAACGTGGCGGTCTTACCGTGCTTGTAAGCAACATTTTTGACGATGTATTTGTAGATCATCATCTTGTCGGCCATGGAGACCATTTCATCGAAGCGCAAATCGATTTCCGACTGCCCAGCGGTCGCCACCTCATGATGGTGGCATTCGACATTCAATCCGCATTCAATCATCGTCTGCATCATTTCATTGCGGATATCCATTAACTTGTCGGTCGGTGGAACCGGGAAGTACCCCTCTTTGTAGCGAATCTTGTAGCCTTGGTTGGGGCTTTCTTTCTTTCCACGATTCCACTCCGCTTCTTCGCTGTCCAGGAAGTAAAAGCTACTGTGTGGCGTCTGGTCAAAGCGCACATCGTCAAAGATGAAGAACTCGGCTTCGGGGCCAAAATTTGCGGTCTCGCCAATCCCCGTCGCCTTTAGATAGTTGGCGGCTTTTCTGGCGACGTTTCGCGGATCGCGGCTATAGTCCTCACGAGTAATCGGATCTTGAATGTTGCAGATCATCACCAGCGTGGGTAAGGCGGTGAAAGGATCAACAAACGTGGTGTCCGGTTGAGGCACCAACAGCATGTCGCTTTCGTTGATCTTCTGCCAGCCGCGGATACTGGACCCGTCAAAGCCCAAACCCTCTTCGAACGTGGCTTCGGTCAGGCACCCTACTGGAATCGTTGTGTGCTGCCAAAGGCCGGGAAAATCCATGAACCGAATATCAACGGCGCGGATATCTTTTTCGCGGCAAAATGCCAATACTTCTTTAGGTGTCACAGCCAGGGTTACTCGATAAATCCGGGGTTACTCGATCCATAAGGTGCCAATCGCTGTGCCTGCCTCAGCAGCCAAAACGCCGCACAATAACGCCACGCAAGCGGGTAGAGGCCGGGCACTAACTGCGTGCCGTTGGGTCGGGGTGTTGGGTTGAGTTGGTGTGTTGGTGTGTTGGTGTGTTGGGGTGTTGGGGTGTTGGTGTGTTGGGGTGTTGGGTCGTAGACGGACGGGTCTTGGACCGAATATCCCAGCCTGATCTTGTGCGGGCATCATGATAACACGATGACGGCCGCGCGCAGGTTGGGCCTGCAAAAATACGTGCAGGCCCCATCATAAAACCAGGCAGATCAAAAAAAACGACCAAGCGGTTAAACTTGGTCGATCTTAACTTTCAATTTTCAGCTATCCTGCCAGAGCTTACGCACCTGCCCGAATTCTGCTTTCTCGCAATCCACGGCTTAGTATGTCTCGCAAGAATGGCGAGTAGTCTTCGTACTTCACGTCATCAGGCGAACCCGCTGCATACTGATAGATCGCGTCACGTGGTTTCTTGCCCAGTGAAATCAAGGTCGAACTGACGGTACCCGTCGATTTCTCTCGAATCACCATGCTAGGCCGTCCAGGTTCAGTCGCACCACGAGCAAACACCTTACTCGCTAGTGCCAAGAACTTGACCGGTGAATCCAACGTTTGCAAAGTCAATAAACGACGAGCCAAACTGACGCGAGCGTCCCGAGGATCGTCCAAATTATAGTGACCTATAATGTTGAGTCCCGGCTTTAATTCCACGACTTCATTTTCGGTACTTGAGTGAATCACCCATCCGCTCTCTGCATCGGCGACAATCAAGTTCACGCCGTCATACTGATCGGTGTGCAATTGCTCCATTGCCAAATCCACTGCCACTCGAGCAGATGAACATTTCAGCATCTCTCGGCAAAGCGCCGCACGAGATTTTGTGCCAACAGCAGAACCAAATTTTCGTCGCGGAATGGCCGCAGCTAACATGCCTTTCTGATTAACGCCTAGATAAGTGCCTTTGGACTTCGGGTCAAAACTGGCAAGCACTCGCGGCTTACCAGATTGAATCGAAGGGATCGGGCAGACTCGGTCAAAGGATTCCTCCCGGTTCGCAGCGACTAAAATCGGCGAATCGGGAACAAGCTGATATACCAACGCCAATAGGCTCATACTTTTCCGTTCACAAAAGAATGAAGGTTGGAAACTACGGAAAAAAACCACCGAAAATCAATGTACCGAAAATAAAAGCCAGGAATACCCCCAAGTGGGTAAAATGTAAAACCTTTAATCGAAACTTAATTATTTTTCACATCACTGCCGAGCAATAATCGCCATAAGTTGTTTCAAGACAACAATTTAAGATCGTTAACGTCTATTCACCCTGGAGAAATTTTCCCGAATCAAACAATTTTGAAACTGGCAGATTTTAGGGGATTTGCGGCCAACCACCGACTTGACTGCCGCTAGCAAGTCCCACGAAATCTGAAGAATCTGTGATGACCTGGCCTAAGATAACCGACATAATGCGATCGATTGTACAGATGGAACTGTACTAGAACAAACAGCTGACTGTCTTGGACTGCCCAACTAACTGAACTAAGTTTTCGCCAATGAAAGCTTTCGGTGAGGGGTAGCTAGGTTTCCTTGCGACCGTATTGGTAAACCAGGACACCACGCTGCGATTTCGAAATTGCGAGCCTCAATCCCTCCCATGAAGGTAGGCGAGATGTCTTCCAATGCTTCCCGATGGATCGGTCAGCCGCGTACAAAATACTCGATGGCACCGCAGTTGCCGGTCCGTATTACCGGAACAGGTTTTTGCCTGCCCGATCAAATAGTGACCAATCAAGATCTGGAACAACGTGGCTATGACCACGAATGGATCGTGCAGCGGACGGGTATCCACAGCCGCCATATCGCACCCGCCGAACAAGCCACCAGCGACCTGGCTTACGGCGCAGGGCTGGCCTGTCTAGAAAAAGCTGGCGTTGCTGCCCAAGACGTGGACTTGGTCATGGTCGCCACTTGCACGCCTGACCACATTGCCCCATCAGTTTCTTGCATTGTTCAAGATCGTTTGGGCTGCACCAAAGCTGCCGCGTTCGATGTCAACGCCGCGTGCAGTGGATTTATGTATGCTTACATCACCGCTTGCCAATACGTTGCCAGCGGTAGCTTCCAAAACGTGTTGGTCATTGGCGCTGATGTTCTATCGCGCATGATTGACCCCGAGGATCAAAAAACTTTCCCTTTGTTTGGCGATGGTGCGGCAGCGGTGCTTCTGCAACCAGGGGGTCGAAGAGTCGTTGGTTCCAACGGTCGCAAGTCGATCGTCTCCCTAGACGGTAATCCTGGAGTGATCGGATTTCAATTGGGAGCCGAAGGCAGCCTGGGTCAGTCCTTGTTATTTCCTGTCGGCGGATCACGCGAACCGGTGACCCATGAAGCACTCGACCAGCGGCGACAATATCTCCAAATGGACGGTCGTACTGTGTTCAAGTGGGCCGTTCAACTGATTCCTCAAGTGGTGACTCGATTGCTTCATCGCTGCGAGTTTGACATCGAAGACGTGTCGCTGTTCATCCTTCATCAGGCGAATACTCGTATTTTAACCGCCGCGATGGAGGGCTTAAACGTCCAGCCGGACCGCGTTTGGTCCAACGTCCAACGTTACGGCAATACCTGTGCGGCAAGCGTTCCCTTGGCCCTAGCTGAGGCAGAACAAGCAGGTAAGATTAAACCGGGCGATCATATTGTCATGTGCGGCTTTGGAGCCGGATTGACCTGGGGAACCGCTTTGGTTCGCTGGTAATGTACCCATTCGAATTTCCCTCTACGCGTCCGACACCTGCTTCAAGTTGAAATCTTATGTTTATTGTCTTGGAGGGAATCGACGGGGCGGGCAAGTCCACTCAAATCCGCTTCTTGACGCAGTTATTTCAACAGCATGGTCACCAGGTGGTCAATTGTGCGGACCCCGGCACCACAGACGCCGGCATCCAAATCCGACAGATCCTGTTGGGGCGACACGAAATAAAGATCGCGCCCAAAACCGAATTGCTGCTGTTCATGTCGGCTAGAGCCCAATTGGTTGAAGAAATCATTGCTCCGGCACTGGCTGAAAATAAGGTCGTGATTTGCGATCGCTTCTTACTTTCCAGCGTTGTCTATCAGGGCCACCTGGGAAACATCTTGCCCGAAACCATTTGGAAACTGGGCGAATTCGTCATTGATCAATCGCGCCCTGACCTGATGATTGTGCTGGACCTACCCGCGGAAGTTGCCACCCAACGAAGTCAGGGCAAACCCGACAGAATTGAATCACGCGGGATTCGCTATCTAGAAAGTGTTCGTCGTTCGTTCTTAGCGGAAGCGGTGAAATACCCGGACTTGATCAAGACGGTGGATGCGACAAAATCGGCCCAACTGGTTTCCCAACAGGTCTGCGACCTAGTTCTCGGCTACCTAAAGAGCGTCTAAACTAGGGATAGCGTTTTCGCTAGTCTCTATCCAAGACATCAAACCTGGCCAAGACATCAAACCTGACCAAGACATCAAACCTGGGAAGATCGAGTGTAGGTCGATTCCGGGTAGGTCCGTTGCTACCGCTGCCGCCATCCTTCGTTTGACCAACGACAACCAAAGTTAGCCGCTCATGAGCTGGGATCAAATTTACGGCCACGACGAAATTCGCCAGCAATTCCGAAACGCCGTAGAATCGGATCGGCTAGCCAGTACCTTTCTGTTCGTTGGGCTCGAAGGAATCGGCAAGCGAACCTTCGCGCTGAAACTTGCACAAACCCTGCTCTGCCCGCGCAGTTCCGACTTCCAACCGTGCGAAACCTGCCCTTCTTGCAAGCAACTTCTAGCTGGCGACCATCCCGATCTAGAATACGTCCATCGATTGCCCGAAAAGAATCAAATCGCCTTGGAACAGTTGATCGGTGACAAATCGAATCGACAGGGGCTTTGCCAAAAAATCGCCATGAAGCCTTTTTATGACGGTCGAAAAATCGCGATCCTGGATGATGCCGATGACCTGCGGCAAGAAGGTGCAAACGCGCTCCTAAAAACGCTGGAAGAACCGCCGCCCGGGGCACTGATCATTTTGATTGGGATCTCCGTCCAGCGGCAATTGCCTACCATCCGTTCGCGTTCCCAAGTGATTCGCTTCTCACCATTACAATGGCAACAGGTGGACAAAGTTTTAAGCGATCGAGAGTTGGTATCGCCACCTGAACTGGCCACTCGTTTAGCAAAACTTTCAGGCGGTAGCGTCCAAAATGCTTTGATGCTTTTTGGTGAGGAAATACTGGAGTTTCGTTCGACGTGGATCGATCAGTTAGGATCACTGCATGTCACCGCCAACGACTTCGTCAAAACCTTGCAATCCTTCGTGGACCAAGCCGGCAAAGATGCTTCTAGCAAACGACGTCGCATTATCCAAATCGCGACGTGGGCCTCGGAATTTTATCGTCAAGTGGCGTTTGCCTATTGTGGCGCAGAACTGGCACTTCAAAACAACTCGCAAGCCGACCAGCACTTGGTCCAAACGGCACAGAATTGCGCAAGGAGATGGACCGGCACTGCCGATCATTTGACGTTGGCAATTGATCGTTGTCTGGAGGCCGAGGCCCAAGTGATGGCCAACGCACACACCGCCACGATGCTTGAATCGTGGCTAGTCGATCTAAACCAAATAGCCAACGGTCAAGTTCCCCCCATGCCTAGCCTGGCTTCGGGAAGTCCGCTTAGCTTTTAGCCTCAAATTATCGCACAAATCGTCCGTCTGCCTTGGATTCCAAGCGACCGCTATTGCAAGTACTGTGGCCATGAAATCGAATCGTTTAGGCAAGACTTCCCATACCGCTTCGTTAAATTCTACTGAGAATTTAACGAACCATTACCGCCGCTAGCACCGTAGTAATCTCTCGATGCAAACAAAACGTTTGGCGAGAGAAATCATGAATTCCGCAACCCATTCCCCAGATTCCAACCTACGAAGTCGAGGCGATTCCACGTCGAGTCGAAGCAATTCCACGTCATGTCGAGGCAATTCCACGTCACGTCGAGGCAATTGCACGTCACGTCGAGGCAATTCCACGGCGCGTCGAAGCAATTCCACGGCGCGTCGAAGCAAAGCCTCCAACAACCGCCGCAACCGATCGGGCATGATCCCCGCGATTGCGATCGAAGGTTTCGCCCTAGCCTTCTTTGCGTGGTTGGCATATTCAGTGATCCTGCCTGACACTGACATTCAACTGCACACTATAATGGGGCCAGGCGGTGCAGCACAGCACCTACAGGCGGCCACGACACCCAGCACTCGACTAAATGTTCCTGAAGGTTTAGCGGTCCGCTCGCGCGTCGGCACACCCGCATTAATAGCATCGCCATTGGCTGGGCTCAATCCGGTCGCCGGCCGCGATCGAGTCACTGGGCTTAATCATGCGCCGGAACTTGCCGAAACTAGACCCCCTGAATCAGATAGTGGTTGGCGTATTTTCAGAGTCCGCTTGCCGTAAATTGTCCCCTTAGCTGTCCGCACATTTGCCGGCGCGATTTACCTGCAAGTCCTTTCGCAAAAAGCAACCACACCGCGAATTCAGGACTGCGTTGCGAATTCAGGACCATCTATTGTGCCGGTGGTGCTTTTTTGTCGGCAATTTCTCTGCGGCGGTTCACCTGTTCTGTGATGGTTAAGCGGTCCTTATTTGAGTCATAAATACGCCTCGCCTACGCCTAATCCACGAATTCCACTTTCCAGCGCACGGCAAAGACCTACAATCTTGCGAAAAAACGCCCCACTTTGAACAAACCAGTGAATCATCCGCCTTCGATTGGAATTTGATCGAAATTCAATCATACTAAACGGCGAAATAACGACGGACCTAATTCAAGCAGTCAAGCATTGTTCCCTTGCCGCGATTCCTGGCCTTTGCATTTGCCTTTGCCTTTGCCTTTGCCTTGAGGGAATTCTAATCACTTGACTGCCAAGGCGACGTCGACCCGATCCGATTCTGCGGGGCGTGTCTGCCCAAGTGAATCGTTCGAACCGAATATCAGTCCAATTAAATCAACCTCAAGGTTTCCTGCCATGCGACTCTCTGTTGTACCACATTCCAAATTCGCAAAGACCACTTACCCACCATTGCTTTGCGGCTTCCTAGCTTTGACGGCGATCGGCAATTTCACCCCCGCGCTGGGCTTTTGCCAAGAAGTACAAGTGGAACAGGAGATCGACCAGGAGACTGTCCAGGAGACTGTCCAAGAAATTGTCCAGGAGATCGACCAGGAGACTGTCCAGGAAAAAGTCGAGACAAAAGGCTACCAATTCACCCCGGTGAAAATAATCCAGTGCACCGAAGTGAAGAACCAAGACAACACAGGCACCTGTTGGAGCTTCGCAACGACATCGTTCTTGGAAGCGGAAATGATCCGCTTGGGACGGTCCGAGCTTAATCTTTCAGAAATGTTTATTGTCAAAAACATCTACCGTGAAAAAGCGATGAACTATGTCCTTCGACAAGGAAAGGCGAATTTCGGCGAAGGCGCTTTGGCTCATGATTACATCAACGCGGTCAGTCGCTACGGAGTGGTTCCTGAATCGGTCTTCTCGGGTAAGAGCGATGACCAGAAGCAGCACGATCATGCAGAAATGACCTCGCTGCTGCAAAGTCTGCTAGAAGGTGTCGTCAAAATCAAGAAACCAACCCAACGTTGGAAGGCTGCTTATTCAGATATTCTTGATTCTTATCTCGGAACCGCATCCGACGAATTTGAATATGCAGGAAAATCTTATACTGCGAAAAGTTTTGCCAAGAGCATCGATTTTGATCCAAGTGACTACGTGAATATCACCTCGTACACCCACCATCCTTTTTACGAAAAATTCGTACTGGAAATTCCGGACAACTTCTCGAACGGTTCCTATTTAAATCTGCCCATCGACGACGTTGTGGCAATCATTGACAACGCGGTCGAAAACGGCTACTCGGTTGCCTGGGATGGAGATGTCAGCGAACGTTCCTTCGGTGCCGCCCAAGGGATTGCCGTTTTACCCGCCAGCCCAGGTCGTCGCGATCTGTTTCGCAAACCCGGCAAAGAGCTGACAGCCACTCAAGAGATGCGACAAGCGACTTTTGAAAGCTATGAAACCACCGACGATCACTTGATGCACTTGACGGGCATTGCGACCGATCAAAATGGCACCAAATATTACATGATTAAAAACTCGTGGGGTGCGGTCGGTCCGTTCAACGGTTTCATTCACATGTCCGAAGCCTATGTTCGCCTGAAGACGGTTGCCATCTTGGTTCACAAAGACGCC
>Ga0209491_10000217_pt1 | contig 111570 bp, 89 predicted proteins | sample BON02_FD_187213 | JGI IMG/M metagenome (GOLD analysis project Ga0209491, IMG submission 187213) | Freshwater microbial communities from Lake Bonney liftoff mats and glacier meltwater in Antarctica - BON-02 (SPAdes) (version 2) | ecosystem: Environmental > Aquatic > Freshwater > Ice > Glacier... | reverse complement strand
CAGCACCGCCGATTGGTTGATGGTAGTGGCCCGACTCGACGCCCAGAAAGGCTTCGTCGCCTTGCTGGTGCCACGCGATGCCCCGGGTCTGACCATCAGCCCCGAGGTCGGCAAACTGGGCTGGTTCGGTGTGCCGATCGCCTCGCTCACTTTTGACGGAGTGCGGGTGCCCGCCAGTCACCGACTGGGCGAGGAGGGCGATGGCTTCTCGCTCGCGCAGGATGCCTTGTTGCGAGCGCGGATCGGCCATGCGGCGATGGCGCTGGGCCGGGCCATTGGCGCAGTCGAGATTGCCGCCACTTATGCCAGCGATCGCCAGGTGTTTGGCAAGCAACTGGGCGACCATCAGGGCGTGCAATGGATGCTGGCAGAGATGGCGACCCGCATCGAGGCTTCGCGCGCTTTGCTGCATATGACAGCGCAGAAATACGACCAGGGTGACGCCGACTGCGCCGTCTATGCGTCGATGGCCAAGCTGCACGCCACCGACCTGTGTATGCAGGTGGTCACCGACGCGTTGCAGCTCACCGGCGGGCGCGGCTACCTGCAGGATTTCCCGCTGGAGCGTTTTTTCCGCGATGCCAAGCTCAACCAGATCGGCGAGGGCGCCAGTGAAGTGCACAAGACCATCATCGGGCGCGATCTGGTGCGACGTGTGGCCAGTGCCGAACGCAACCCGTGCCTGCGTGATGGTCCACTGACGGACTATTGATCGACCGCAGAGCGCGCTTCAGATGACGCCGTCGGCCTGCAGCGCTGCCAAGCTGTCGGCATCGATACCGAACCGCGCATAGACCTCGGCATTGTGTTCGCCCACGTCCGGCCCAGTGCGCGGGATTGGCATGTCGCGACCGGCCACGCGCGGAACGATGCAGGGGGCCGGCAAGCTGCCGTATATCGGGTCTGGCAAGCGCACGATCGCCTTGCGGGCAGCAAACTGTGCGTCCCGTTCGATGTCTTCGATCGTGTACACCTTGCTGAACGGAACGCCTGCTGTTTCCAGCGTCTCGGCGATCGTGGCATAGGGCCGCGCGATGAACCATGCCGCGAGTTCGATATCGAGCGCCCGCAGGTTCAGCACCCGTGCCGGATTGGTCGCGAAGCGCTCGTCGGCGATCCATTCCGGACGCCCGACTGCCTGCGCCAGCCGCGCGAAGATGGGGTTGCTGGACGCGACCAGCGAGAAGAACACCCGTTCCTGACTGATGTACATATTTGACGGTGCGGTGTAGCTAGCGCAGTTACCTTCGGGCTGGCGCACTATTCCGAGTTGTTCATGTTCGACCGGCAACGGATCGAGCAGCCGGAACAGCGCTTCGGTTGCAGACAGGTCGACAACGCAACCACGGGCCTGCGGGTCGCCGCGCAGCCGGGCCATCTCGCTGGCGATCGAAAAAGCGCAGAACAGGCCGGCTACAGCATCGCCGATCGGAAAATTGCTGTGCAGTGGCGAGCCGCCGCGTTCACCGGTCAGGCTGGTAAAGCCGCTCATGGCCTCGAAGATGCGCGCAAAGCCAGGTCGCGCCGCATAGGGGCCGGTCTGGCCGAAACCGGTCAGGCGCAGGATGACCAGGCGCGGATTGGCCTGCAGCAGCGTCGCTTCATCGAGACCCCAGCGGTCCATGGTGCCAGTGCGGAAGTTTTCCACCAGCACGTCGAACTGCGACAGCATGCGCAACAGCAGCTGCTTGCCTTGCGGTTTGCGCACATCGAGCGAGATGCCTTTTTTGCCACGGTTGGCCACTTTCCACCACAGTGCTACGCCGTCCTTGACCGGCTGCAGGCCGCGCAGCGGATCGCTGCCATCGGGCAACTCGAGTTTGACGACCTCGGCGCCGTGGTCGGCGCAGAGTGTGGCGCCGAACGGGGCGGCCAGAACGGTGGCCATGTCGAGGATGCGCACGCCGCAGAGCGCGCCAGGGTTCAGGGTCGGATTCACGTCGATGGCTCCATCGCAACAGCGGCAACGGCGCCATTGCGCTCGCAAACCTGCTTTTCACCTCGCGCGCCGCAAGGGCGCAGTGCCGCGGTTTTGCCACAGTGTTCGGCTGCGCACAATCGGTGTTTCGCGCAGCAAAACACACGACCCAAAACCATTGACGCTCTCGCAGCGGCCACCGATCATGAAAACAGCAAGCAAGCCATCCGCACACACCACAACCCGCCCCATGACGACGATCGCCCTACCCGGCCTGGTCAATCCGCATGACCTGAGCACTGACCGTCAGTTCTCGATGAACCTTGCGCGCGGAATGGAGGTTCTGCGGGCCTTCACGCTGGTCGATCCCATCCTGGGCAACCGCGAGATATCCGACCGCACCGGCTTGCCGAAACCGACCGTCTCACGCCTGACCTACACCTTGACGCTGCTCGGCTATCTCAGTCGCGTTGAGGGCCTGCAGAAGTACCGTTTGGGTTCGGGCGTGTTGTCGCTGGGTTATCCCTTGCTGGTCAACATTCGCGTGCGGCAGATCGCGCGCCCGTTCATGGAGCAGGTGGCCAAGGAGACGGGCTGCACGGTGAATCTGGGCATGCGCGATCGCACCAACGTCGTGTATGTCGACACCTGCCGCGCGGACCGGGGCAACGTTTACCAGCCCGATATTGGCAGCACCCGGCCGCTGCTGTCTACGTCAATCGGTCGTGCGCTGGTGCTGGGGGCACCGACCAGCGAACGCGACGCCATCCTCAACCGCATCAAACTGGAAGACCCGGAGCGCTACGCGACCGACGCCGCAGTCTGGCGGGGCGACCTGAAGGCGTTCGCCGAACGCGGCTACTGCCATTCGCGCGGCGACTGGCGCAAAGAGGTTCATGCGGTCGGCGCGCCGATCCGGGTACCGCGGCGCGAGGAACTGGTGGCGATCAACTGCACCTTGTCGGCGTATCGGCTCAAGCCTGACACGCTGGAAAACGACGTTGCGCCGCGCATGCTCGACGCCATCCGCCAGATCGAAGTCGCCTGTGGCATGCCCTGAATCAGATTTTCAAGAAGCCACACTTTCCATGACACTTCCAATCGATTCCTTTGCGCTCCTGCTGGAGCAGGTGCGTCAATTCATCACCCACGAGTGCATTCCGTTGGAGCAGCAGATCGATCGCGATGACGCAATTCCCGAGTCGCTGGTCGGGCGCATGCGCGCACTCGGCCTGTTCGGCCACAGCATTCCGCAAATGTACGGTGGTGCGGGCCTGAGCACAGAACAACTGGCGCGCGTGAACATTGAGGTGTCGCAGGCCGCCACGACTTTCCGCGCCCGGTTCGGGGGCAACACCGGCATTGCATCCGAGTCGCTGGTCGTTGACGGTACGTCAGAGCAGAAGCAGCAGTGGTTGCCGCAACTGGCCAGTGGCGCCGCGACCGGCTGTTTCGCGCTGACCGAGTCCGAAGCCGGCTCGGATGCCACGGCAATGCGCACCGTTGCGGAGCGCGACGGCGACGACTATCTGATCACTGGCACCAAGTGTTTCATTACAAACGCGCCGATCGCGGAACTGTTCACGGTGTTTGCTCGCACCGAACCCGGCACCAAGGGGGCCAAGGGCATCTCGGCGTTCCTGATCGCCCGCGGCACGCCGGGCCTGCACACGCCCGCGGCCTATCGCAAGATGGGCCAACACGGCTCACCGGTAGGTGAGGTGGTGCTGGAGCGCTGCCGAGTGCCAGCCAGCGCCATCGTCGGCCATGCCCCGGGGCAGGGCTTTCGCACTGCGATGAAAGCACTGAATAAGCAGCGCATCAATCTGGCCGCGCTGTGCGTCGGCCCAGCGATGCGCCTGGTCGACGAGATGGTACGTCAAGCATCGTCACGCCGGCAGTTCGGCCAGCCGATCGGCGAGTTCCAGCTGGTGCAACAGATGATTGCCGAGAGCAACACCGAGGTCCATGCAGCACGCGCGCTGGTGCTGGAAACGGCGCGCACCCGTGATGCCGGTGGCGACGTGACGATGGAGGCCTCCATGTGCAAGTTGTTTGCCTCCGAGATGTGTGGCCGTGTGGCGGACCGGGCCGTGCAGCTGTTCGGTGGCAGCGGCTACATCGCCGACAACGTGGCCGAGCGCTTCTACCGCGATGTGCGGTTGTTCCGGTTGTATGAGGGCACGAGCCAGATCCACCTGGTGAACATTGCGCGGCGCACTATGGCGCGTGCGCAGGCGGTGGTGGAGTCGTCGCCATGAAGCCGTACGCCGGCCTGCGTGTGGTCGAGTTTGCAACAGTCGGTGGCGTACCGTTTTGCGCCTGGTGGCTGCTGCAACAGGGGGCGTCCGTTTTGCGGGTGCAGTCACCCCGGCCGGTCGAACTTGGGGTGCCGGTAGCGCCTGAAGGCGACATCGGACAGTGGGAGCGCGAGACGGCAGTGCACGACCTCAAGACCGACGAGGGGCGAATCGCGGCGCTGCGCGCGATTGCCGACGCCGACGTGTTGCTCGAAGGTTTTCGTGCTGGCGTAATGGAGCGGCTCGGTCTGGGGCCCACCGAATGTCTGCAGCACAATCCGCGCCTGGTCTACGCCCGGCTTGCCGGCTGGGACCGCGCGAGCGCGTGGGCGCAACGTGCCGGCCACGACATCAATTACGCGGCTATGGCCGGTGCGCTGCATGCCTGCGGGCCGGACAACGTGTCGGTGAACCTGATCGCCGACATCGGCGGCGGGGCGTTGTATGCCTGTTCGGGTATCGGTGCGGCCTTGTTTGCAAGGGCCTCGAGCGGGAAGGGCTGTGTCGTCGATGTGGCGATGGTGGCCGGCAGTGCGCATCTGTTGTCGGCCGTTTACGGCCGTCTGCGGGTGGACGCCTGGAACGATGCACCGGCTGCCAACGTAATCGATGGTGGCGTGCCGTGGTACCGGACCTATCGCACGCGTGACGATCGCCATATGGCGGTGGGCGCGATTGAGCAGCGTTTCTACGACGCTCTGCTGCTGGCGCTGACGCTCAACGCAGCCGATATACCCGCTCGCAGCGACAAGACGCGGTGGCCCGCACTTGCTGCAGCGTTGCAGGCCCGGTTCGCGGCGCATGACCAGGCGCACTGGGCGCGCCATTTCGAATCGGTCGACGCCTGTGTGACGCCGGTGCTGAACCTGCACGAGGCACGCACGCATCCCGTCAACCAGCGTGTGTTTACAGCGGCGATTCCCGCTGCGGTACCCGATTTTTTTGCCGAACTATAACCAGGAGACCTTGATGAAAACAACCGTCCGTACCTTTTCCGCTGCCGCCGTCGTCGCCGTTGCTTGTGCTGCGTTGCTCAGCGCACCGCTGGCGCGCGCTCAGGCCGAATCCTATCCTAACCATCCGATCCGGATCATCGTGCCGTTTACGGCTGGTGGCATCGTCGACTCGATCGCCCGGCTGATCGGCGACAAGCTGTCGACCCGCTATGGCCAGCCGGTCATCGTGGAGAACAAGGCCGGTGCTGGTGGTTCGATCGGCACCGACTATGCCTCGAAAGCCGCACCGGACGGGTATACCTTGTTGACCGTCTCGCCCGGGCATGCCGTGGCACCGAGCCTGATGAAAAGCGTCAACTGGAATCCAGTGCGCGACTTTGGTGCCGTGCAAGGGTTCGGCGTGATTTCGAACGTTTTTGTCGTGCACCCCGACATGCCGGTGAAGACCATGGCTGAATTGGTGGCATTTGCCAAGGCCAGTCCGACGCCGCTGACGTATGGGACGGCTGGCAACGGTACATCGAATCACCTGTCGGGTGAGTTGCTGGGCCAGATGGCCGACATCAAGCTGACCCAGGTGCCTTATAAAGGGCAGCCCGATGCCATGAACGACTTGCTGGGCGGGCGTCTGTCGATGATGCCGCTGACCGCTGCCTTGGCCAGTGGCCACATAAAGACCGGCAAACTGCGTGCGCTCGCCGTCACCACCGCACGGCGTTCGCCAGCCCTGCCCGATGTACCGACTGTCGCAGAAGCCGCGAACCTGCCGGGTTATGAGGTGGGCACCTGGTTCGGTATGGTTACGAATGCCAAGGTGCCGGACGCGATTGTGAACAAGCTCTCCGCCGATATCGCCGAGATCATGCAGATGCCGGATGTCAAGGCGAAGTTCGACAGCCTGGGCATGGACATGAACCCGCAGGGCCCAGCGCAATTCGACGCCTTCGTTGCCGCGGAGTTCACCAAATGGACCAAGGTCATCAAGCAAGCGGGCATTGTTTCCCATTGATCGCGCAACATGCACCGGGGTTGCCGGCCACGGCACCGACATGCGCATGAACTGGCGAACACCACTGTGTGATCGGCTGGGTATTGCGCATCCGATCTTCGGTTTTTCGCACTCTGTCGATGTCGTAGTCGAGATCGCCCGCGCTGGTGGTTATCCGGTGCTGGGCCTGGCCCGCGAGATGCCGCACGAGATCCTGGAGATCTTGCGCGCTGTGGACGAACGCATGCAGGGGATGCCGTATGGTGTCGATCTGATGTTGCCGTCGCAGGTGCCGCAAAGCGGCGATATCGCGCAGGTCCGCGCTGCGTTACCCCGGCAGCACCTGGACTTTGTTGCCGGCTTGCGCAAGAAGTTCGCGGTGCCAGCGCCTGTCAAACCGAGTTTTTTCACCACCCAGGTGCGATCGCAGGAACTGTTCGAGTCGCAGATCGAGCAGGTGCTGGCGTCCAACGCCAATGGCGTGGCCACGGCAATCGGGCTGCGTCAGGATCTGATTGCGCGTGCCAAGGCGTGCGGAAAGACCACGTTCTCATTGATCGGTTCGGTACGCCATGCGCACAAGGCACTGGCCATGGGGGTCGACGTGCTGGTGGCGCAGGGTTATGACGCTGGTGGCCATACCGGTGTCGTCGGCACGTATTCGCTGGTGCCGCAGATCGTGGCGGTGGCGGGTGATACACCGGTGCTGGCTGCGGGTGGCATCGGCAATGGCGGGCAGATACTCGCAGCGCTGGCCATGGGGGCCCAGGGCGGCTGGCTGGGCACCCTGTGGATGGCGGCCGTCGAGAACCACACGCCCCCGGCGCTGCTGGCGCGCCTTGTGGCCAGTGGCAGCGAAGATACCGTCATCACTCGAGCCCACAGTGGCAAACCTTGCCGCGTCGTGCGCAGTGAATGGATCGATGCCTGGGGCGACGCGTCAGCGCCAGCGGCATTGCCGATGCCTTTGCAGCAGGCCCTGACCGGCGATGTGTTCGCGTCAATACATGAGCACGACAACGTACGGTTGATCTACGAAGCGGCCGGGCAAAGTGTGTTTGCGATCCGTGAGCGCACCACTGTGGCGCGGCAGATGCAGGCGCTGGTTGAGGACATGCGGGCAGCCGGCGCGCGTTTGCAGGGTTTCGCCCGCGACACCACCTGAGCGTAAGGCGTCGGCGGCTATCGCTGTGGCACTGCGCCTTGCACGGCCCCGCGCGGGTCCGTGCTCAAGTCGGCAGCCAGTCGCACAGCATCGTGTCCTCAAACAGCCGGATACAGGCCAGCGCGTCAACCTGCATGCAGACCTGGGTGCGTGGTTTGTCTTTTTCCCAGCCGGGATGGGGGTAGTCGATGAAGTCGCGCTGGTTCATGATGGTCTGGCCTTGTGCCAGGCCGTCGGTGGCCACGCGAACGGCCTTGGCGCTGGTGCTGAACAGGTCGGGTTGCACCAGGTACACGAAGGCCAGCAGGTCATGGGCAAAACAGCCTGGGGTGCTGGCGATGTGCTGGTACAGGCCGCTGTAAAAGCGGGAATAGAAGTCCACCGCATGCAGCAAGGCGTCGGTGGCCGGGTGCCGGTGCTTGTCGGCGATGCGCTGGAACTGCTCCAGCGTCGTGACCACCCGGTGGGTTACATCCAGGCCGACCATGGTGAGTTTCCAGCCGGCGGTGAACACCCGGTCGGCCGCATGGGGATCGTTCCAGATATTGGCCTCCGCCACCGGCGACACATTGCCCGGTTCGGCCACGGTGCCGCCCATGATGATGACTTCGCGCAGCAATACCGGCAGCCGGGGCTCCAGCAGTAGGGCCAGGCTCAGGTTGCCCAGCGGGCCAACGGCCACCAGCACAATTTCGCCCGGATGCGCGCGCGCCATGTCGACGATGAACTGGGCCGATGAACGCGGGTCGAGCTGCCGTGTGACGGTTTTGCGTGCGCCCAGGTTGCCAAGGCCATCGGCGCCGTGGATATGCGCCGGTGGCGTTTCGGGTGGCTTGCACCAGGGCACGGCCACGCCCCTGGTCACCGGCACGTCGCAGCCGGCCAGTTCGGTCAGGTACAGCGCGTTGGTGGCCGCCTGCTCCACGCTGACGTTGCCGAAGGTGGTGGTGATGCCGACCAGGTCGATTGCCGGATGGGCCAGCGCGAAATACAGGGCCATGGCGTCGTCGACACCGGGGTCGGTGTCGTAGATCACCCGGGTCTTGGCTTGTTGGGTCATGCGCGAGAGCCTTTCGATAGAGGGATGGGTATTGTCGGACGCGTCGGGGCCGGTGGGCGCTGACGTCCGCAGGTCTTCGGTGCGGTGCCGTGTCGCATGGTCAGTCCGGCAGGCCGCAGAAGCGACGCAGTTCGGCCTGTTGCGCTGGTGTGGCTTTGCCGCGCCGCGTGAGGAATTCGGCCACGGCGGCGGTCCCGGGAATGCCCGACTGTGCTCCAGGCAGGGTGCATGCCAGCGCCGATGCCGCGCTGGCCGTGCGTAGCGCATCCGCCAGGGCGGCACCCTGATCGAGCGCCGCGACCAGCACGCCGCAGAAGGTGTCGCCGGCGCCGGTGGTGTCGACCGGGTCGATCGCGAACGCCGGCTGCACCAGAAACTCGGAGCCGGTGCGCGCGCAGCAACCCCGCGCGCCCAGTGTCACGACGACGACCGGAACCTGCAGCTGGGCCAGTCCCTGGCTGACCGTGCCGTTGTGGCCGGTGATGCTGGCGAGTTCACCCTCATTGACGATCAGTATGTCGACCAGCGCCAGAATCCCGGCATCGAGCGGCTGTGCCGGCGCGGCGTTGAGCGCGACCGTGACATCTGCGGCCCGGGCGGCGCGCGCATAGGCGGCAACCGTTGCCAAGGGGGTTTCAAGCTGCATCAGCAAATGGCTGAATCCTTCCAGCGACGGAAGATGCTCCGGTGCCAGCAGGTTGTTGGCGCCCGATGCCACGGTGATCGCGTTTTCCGCGTCGTCGGACACGCAGATGAATGCCGTGCCGGTCGCCTGCTCGGCGCTACGCACGATGTGCGTCTGGACGCCGGCGCCATGCAGCGACTGTTCCAGTGGCTGGGCGTGCGCATCGTTGCCCAGTGCCAGCAGCATATGGGTCGTGCTGCCGCCGGCGCGCGCGGCTGCAACCGCCTGGTTGGCGCCCTTGCCGCCGGGGTGAGTCGCCAGGCCATGGCCCAGCACGGTTTCGCCCGGAGCCGGGATGTGCGCGGCGCGCACTACGAAGTCGAGATTGGCCGAGCCGGCGACAAGAATCATGGTTAAATCAATCCAGAGTTGCGGGTCGGTCGGTGGCAGCATCCACGGCGCCGGTCATGGCGTTGACCCGTTGGTAGAAAACGTATCAGAATTATGGGCTACAAATTGCGCTGAACCAGCCGTTTGAGCCGGCCTCCCGACGTGCATCGTGCCGTTTCAGGGACAGTCTGGGACCATCGCAAAGGATCATTGGCAGCCATGAGCAGTACGGTATTCGTCAAGGTCGTGGGTTTTCGTGACGTGGAGCGCCATGCGCTCAATACGCTTTTTCGGGTTTCAGCAGAACAACCGACCTGTTATGCGTTGTGGACGCCGGAGGCGCCGGTGATGCCGCATATCGCCCTGATCGACGTCGAGAGCTACGAGGCCGGCATGACGCTGGCGTCGCCCGGCCTCAATCGCAACCTGAAACTGATCTGTGTAGGCGAAGGCGCCCCCGAGCGGGCTTGGCGCGTTTTCCCGCGCCCGATCAACTGGAAGGCCATACTGCACTGTATGGATCTGCTGTTTGCCCAGGTTGGCGTCGATATCGATCTGGATCCGGATGGCCAGTCCACCACCATCATCCCGCCGGGCGTGCGCCAGAGCCTGATTATCGAACCGACACGCGACGATCGTCTGTACCTACGGGCCCGCCTGTCGCTGGCCGGCCTGATCGATGTCGATGAGGTCGAGTCGGTGCCACAGGCACAGAAAAAGCTGCGCGAACGCCATTACGACGTCGTCATCCTCAACGTAGACATGCTCGACGACCCCTGGGCGCTGGTGGAGCGTCTGACGGTCGCCCATCCGCCCATCGGCAGCGTGGTGGTGACAACGGCCAACCGGTCGTGGGCCATGCATGAGCGGGCCGAGCAGTCGGGGTGCCGGGCGTTGCTGGACAAACCCTACGACCCGGGTCATTTATACCGGGTCTTCCAGATGGTCTGATCGTCGGGTGCCTGACGCTCGCGATTCGCTGCGTGTGCGCGGGCGGACTTGCACTACAGCCGCACCCGCGCCCGGCCGCTGCTGATGAACCTGAGCAGCCGTGCCTCCAGGGGTAGCGGCTCGGCACCCATCTGCACGGCAATCAATTCGCCACACAAGGTGGCATAGGTCAGCCCACGCGAGCCCATTGCCGTGCTGATCCACAGACTGGGCATGGCATCGGTGTTGTCGAGGGGCCAATGACCGACGATCGGCAGGCGGTCGGACGTCGTCCAGCGGGTTCCGCGCCAGGCATGCACCCCCCCTGAGGCGAATGCCGGTTGCAGCGCTGCTGCGGCGCCGGGCAGCAGTTGGGCGATCCGCTCCAGGTTCTGGGCATGTGCCTGCGATTCGGTCAAGGCGGGGGCCGTGGCGTTTTCATAGGTGGCGCCAGCAAACCATGCCGTGCCTGACTGCCATGGCACTTGGGCTAGCACGCTGCCGGCCCCGTTTACCGGGAAATCGGGAAACAGCGGCTGGTCGGCGTCGGTATGGGCGGCCCAGGACACCTGGCCATGGACGGCTGCCAACGATGCGAGGTTGTGGGCCGGTGGCCGCGGCGAGGGCGCGCCTATTGCCCTGGCTGTTGCTGTTGCTGTTGCCTCCATGGCCATGTGCACGAGGGCGTCGGTATGGCCCGCGCAGGCAATCACGAGTTGCGTTGCTTCGGCCAGCAAATGTCCGTTGGAGCCGAACAGGCGCCATTGGCCGTTGCCACGCGTGATCCCATGTACGGGGCTGTTGCCCTGAAAACGGACACCCGGCTGCGCGAACCAGGCATGAATCAGGGCCGCGGGCTTGATCCAGCCGGCGGCTGCGTGCCACAGACAGTCGTCCTGCCCGGCCTGGGCCCCAGGCCCTGGCAGCGCACGACCTGGGGGTAAGCCGGCCTCGACCCACGCGCGTCCTTGCGGCGGCCAAGGTGCAGGCAACGCGGCTGCCGCTTCGCCACGCCAGGCCGTGCCCGACAAGGCCCAGTCCTGGCCGTGTCGCAGCAACCGGCGCGCAGCCTGCAGTGTCATGCGTACACCGACGCGGGACAGGTGCGAGCGGGGGCCGTCGTCGCGTGAGACCTGGGGTGCCAGCAGCCCGACCGGCAATGCCGACGCTCCGGCCGCTGGCGTAGGGGCCGCGTCGAGCACCGTCACCGTCCAGCCACGCGCCGCCAGCGCGCCGGCGGCCGATGCGCCCGCCAGCCCGGCGCCGATCACGATGCAATCTGCGACCGGAATCGGTGTGAGTTGCCATGCGTTGCGGCTGGACTTGATCTGCCAGCGGGGCTGGAAACACCCGGACCAGACGCCCTGTGGCAGGTGGCACGCGTCGGACGATGGCTGCGCAACAAACCCGGCATGTTCGAGCATGGCCGGGTCGAGCCTGCCTTGCGACGGCAGCGCGATGCCGGTGCCACGCCGGCACAGCCGGGTCAGCGCCTTGATGCCCCAGGCGTCCCAGACAGACGTCTGCCCGGTGTTGTCGGCAGCCTGCAGCACGATGCTGTCGGCCACAAACTGCTGTTCGCGCAACATGGCCTGGCGCGTGCCGATACACAGTGTCAAACGCAGACGCCCCTGGTGCAGCACCAGATGGTGAAAGCCCGGCAACAGGCCGAACCATTGTTGCGCGAGCTCAGGCGCGATCGCTGACAACGATGGGAACGCCGCCATGGCGCCCAGCATCGCATCGCGCGATGGCGCCTTGTCGGTTATCGCCACTATATGCAGCATGGCGCAGCCATGTGGGTCGTCTGCCCAGGCCTGCCACAGCGGGAAAAAGCGGCCGCCCTGGCCAAAGTCGGCGTCCAGCACCCGCCACGCAGGGTGGCCGCGCCATGCCTGCGGCAGGGCGCAGGCGCGCATCCAGTCTGGTACCGGCAACGGGTCGGCCATGCCGGCTACCCGTGACAGGGCCTAGTTGGCGGGCGGAACGTAGCCTTGCGCCGCGTCGGCGCCATCGCCGAAGAAATGGGCTTCCATCTGGCGTGCCAGGTACTGACGGGCGCGGGCATCGGCCAGATTCAGCCGGTTTTCGTTCACCAGCATGGTCTGGTGCTTGAGCCATGCGGCCCAGGCTTCCTTGCTGACCTCCGCCCACAGGCGCTTGCCTAACTCACCAGGATACGGAGGAAAGTCAAGCCCCTCAGCTTCCTTGCCCAGCTTGATGCATTGAACCATCCGTGCCATGAAATACTCCCTCTATCCAAACGTGGTCGACAAAGGGGAAATTGTCGTCGTTTTTTGTTACCCGACCCGGCATGGGTGTTCAATCAGCCGGGTTGCCATTGCTGTTTCGAATTTGTCGTTGGAGTTTTCATGTTCCGTTCCGTGAGTGCGCGCCAGAGTCTGCTGATGATTTGTGCCGGTTCTGTCGGACTGCTGGCGTATGGCCTGTATCTGCAGCATGTGGTGGGTCTCGAGCCGTGCCCGATGTGTGTCGTACAGCGGTATGCCCTGGTATTGGTGGCCTTGCTGGCCGGGCTCAGCGCGGTTGCCCGTGCCCGGGCGGTGCACTTCATCGGGCTGCTGCTGATGGTGCTGATGGCCGGATTTGGTGCCTTTGTGGCCGCGCGTCAGAGCTGGCTGCAGTGGTATCCGCCCGAGGTCGTGACGTGTGGACGTGATTTCTACGGAATGATCGAGACGTTCCCGCTGCAACGCGCCATTCCGATGATCTTCAAGGGTGGCGGTGACTGCTCCAAAGTCGACTGGACGTTCCTCGGCGGATCGATCGCCAACTGGTCGTTCCTGTGTTTCGTTGCAACGGCGCTGGTGTCTCTGGTACTGATGGCGCGCCTGCGGTCACGGAGCTGATCTACTCTGCCCATCCGGCCCATCCGGCCCATCCGGCCCATCCGGCCCATCCGGCCCATCCCGCCGACCATCGCACTTTGGCGCGCCGTAGTCCGCGCGCTGGAGCGCCGCGCATGAGGCCAGGCCGTTCGCACCCATGCACGGGCCTGCCGGGCTGAAACTGCGCCTGCTGCGCCGCGTCATTACGACGAGGGAAGCCCATAGCCCACCTTGACGGCACACCGTTGTATCTTTTGGCCAGAGGCAAAAGAGTCAACGGTGACAAGCCTTCATGAAAGGGCGACAACATGGGAGCAGTGGCGACAGCCGCAGTCGGCGCCGGCGCAGCAATTGCGGGTAGTGCGACTGGCTCGCAGCAGCAGCGCGCGGACCCGCACAGCGCGGCAACGCCTCCGGACACGGGTCTGGCGGCGTTGTGTGCCATTGCCCGGCTGCACCAGGTTGCTGCGGATCCGGCGCATCTTGCGCACCAGCTCGGCCTGTCTGCCAGCGACCCGGTGCGTGTCGACGACCTGTTGCGTGCCGCGCGCCATCTCGGACTGAAGGCGAGGCTGGTGCGCACCCGTTCCGAGCGCCTGATGCACACGCCGTTGCCGGCGCTGGCGATCATGCGTGTGGCCCAGGCAGGCAATGACCATCAGGGCGTGAATGGAATCTGCCTGCTGGCCCAGTGCGATGGAGCCCGGGTATTGGTGTCGACGCCGCAACCGGGTGCTGGCGCGCCAGCCCAGGACGATGATGCGGCCACGCGCAGTCGCCCGGCGGGACCACGCATAGAACTGCTGGCCAGCTTCGCCTCGCGCTGGAGCGGTGAGCTGATTCTGATCACCAGCCGCGCCACTCTGGCCGGTGGGCTGGCACGTTTTGATTTTTCCTGGTTCGTTCCGGCACTGGTCAAATACCGCCGGCTGCTTGGCGAAGTCCTGCTGGTGTCGTTTGTACTGCAGCTTTTCGGGCTGATCAGCCCGCTGTTTTTTCAGGTAGTGATGGACAAGGTGCTGGTGCACAAGGCCCTGACCACACTGGACGTGCTGGTCATCGGCCTGGTGGTCGTGGTCATTTTCGAGAGCCTGCTCGGCATCGTGCGAAACTATGTTTTCAGTCACACGACGAGCCGCATCGACGTCGAACTGGGCGCGCGGTTGTTCCACCATCTGGTGGCCTTGCCGCTGGCCTATTTTCAGGCGCGGCGGGTGGGAGATTCGGTGGCACGGGTGCGCGAGCTCGAGAACATCCGCAACTTCCTGACCGGCAGTGCCTTGAGCGTAGTGCTCGATCTGGTGTTCTCCTTTGTTTTTCTGGGCGTGATGTTTTTCTACAGCGTGCCGTTGACCTGGATCGTGCTGGCCAGCCTGCCGCTGTATGTCACCCTCAGCCTGGTCGTGTCGCCGATCCTGCGCCGGCGGCTGGACGTCAAGTTCGCCCGCGGCGCCGAAAACCAGGCCATGCTGGTGGAGACGGTCACCGGCATCCAGACGGTCAAGGCCGCCGCGCTCGAGCCCGGCTTCAGCCGGCGCTGGGACAACCAGCTGGCGGCCTATGTGCAGGCCAGCTTCCGCACGCAGACCCTGGCCAGTGCGGCCCATGAAATGGCGAACCTGATCGGCAAACTGGTCAACGCGGCAACCCTGTGGTACGGCGCGCACCTGGTCATGGCCAATGTGCTGACGGTGGGCCAGTTCGTGGCATTCACGATGTTTGCGCAGCGGGTCGCGCAGCCAATCTTGCGTATGTCGCAACTCTGGACGGACTTCCAGCAAACCGGTGTGTCGGTGGCGCGCCTGGGCGACATCCTGAACACCCGCACGGAGTCCCCGGGCTCGGGTGCGATGCAGTTGCCGGCCGTCACGGGCCGGATCACGTTCGACCAAGTGCGTTTTCGTTACCAGCCGGATGGACCGCTGGTGTTGAACGACGTGTGGGTCGATATCCGGCCGGGCGAGGTGTTGGGCATCGTGGGCCGATCAGGCTCCGGTAAGAGCACGCTGACCAAGCTGGTTCAGCGGCTGTACACGCCCGAGAGCGGGCGGTTGCTGGTCGATGGCATGGACATCAGCCTGATCGACGCGGCGCAGTTGCGCCGTCAGATCGGCGTGGTGCTGCAGGAAAACCTGTTGTTCAACCGCAGCATCCGCGAAAACATCGCGATTGCCGATCCGGCCGCGCCGTTGGAGATGGTGTTGCGCGTCGCGCGGCTGGCGGGCGCGCACGCATTCATCAGTGCCTTGCCGCAGGGGTACGACACATTGGTCGGCGAGCAGGGCGGCAGCGTCAGCGGCGGGCAACGCCAGCGCATCGCAATTGCGCGCGCCTTGTTCACCAACCCGCGCATTCTCATTCTGGATGAAGCCACCAGTGCCCTGGACTACGAAAGCGAAGCCGTCATCCAGCGCAACATGGCCCGGATCTGCCGCGGGCGCACCGTATTGATCATTGCGCATCGGCTCAGCTCGGTGCGCCGCGCGCACCGCATTGTGGTGATGGACAAGGGCGCAATCGTCGAGGCAGGCTCCCATGACCAGTTGCTGGCACGCCCGGACGGTCTGTATGCGCGTCTGTGGTCGATGCAGGATGGCGGCCAGCCCGTGGACGGGGCGATGGCATGACGCAGCCCGCCATGCTGCACGACGGCGCCTGGGGCAATCTGGTTGCGCGTTATGCAGCCGTATTCGCCGCGTCGTGGCGTCAGCGCAAGGTGATGGACGGCGCACCTCGTGAGGCCGATGAGATCGCATTTCTGCCGGCAGCGCTCAGTTTGCGCGACACACCGGTGCATCCGGCGCCGCGGCGCGCGGGATACCTGTTGATGGCATTGCTGGCCATTGCTGTGGCATGGGCCTGGATCGGAAAGATCGACATCGTGGCAGTTGCGCCGGGGCGCATCATCGTGGGTGAGCGCAGCAAGGTGGTGCAGCCGCTCGAGCGCAGTGTGGTGCAGCGTGTGCTGGTCGAGGATGGCGACCATGTACTGGCAGGGCAGGCCCTGGTGGAGCTGGATGCGACCGACGTAATGGCTGACAAAGCCGGTGTGCTGGATCAACGGCGATCGGCGCATTCGGATGCCATTCGCGCGCGCTTGTTGCGGCTGGCGTTAAAGACGCCCCCCGCGGCGATGCCGCAGGTGTCAACGGCCTTGTTGCGTGAAGCGGCAGGACCGATCGCACCCGGACCTGCACCTGCACCTGCATCTGCATCTGCATCTGCATCTGCATCTCAACATGAACCGGAACAGTCGCTGACGGCCGAACGCGACAGAGTCCAGTCGCAACTTGCGGCCGAATGGAGCGATATTGCTGCCCAACGCGCGCGTTTCGCCGCCGAATTGCGACACCGTCAGGCCGCAATCGCCACGGCGCAGCAAGTGCTGGCCAAGCTGGAGGCGACGTTACCGATGATCCGCAAACGCGAAGACGACATGCGGGCATTGGTCACCCAGGGCTTCATCTCGAATCACGCCGGGCAGGACCGCACCCGTGAAAGGATCGAAATGGAGCGCGACATCGCCACCGAGCAGGCGCGACTGCAGGAAGCAATGGCATCGCACGCGCAAAGCGTCTCCGGCTTGACGGGGTATGTCGCGCAGACACGGCGCGACCTGTCCGAGCGGGAAACACTGGCCCGGCAACGCCTGGCGCAATCGCGGCTGGAACTAAGCAAGGCGCTGCAGCGCGAGCAATTGACAGTGTTGCGCTCGCCCGTTGCGGGCGTGGTGCAACAACTGGCAACCCACACCGTGGGCGGCGTCGTGACCGAGGCGCAACCCCTCATGGTGATCGTTCCCGACGAACCCAGTGGCGGCCAGGTCGTAGCCGAGGTGACGCTCGAGAACAAGGACATCGGTTTTGTCCGTGCAGGTCAGGCGGCGGAAGTCAAGCTCGAGACTTTTGTCTTCACGCGCTACGGCACTGTACCCGCCACCGTGGAACTGGTCACGGCAGACGCAGTGCAGGACGAACAACGCGGCGCGATCTTCCCCGCGCGACTGCTGCTGGCGAAGAATACGATCGACGTGGACGGCAAAAGTGTTCGGCTCGGTCCGGGAATGAATATCACCGCTGAAATCAAGACCGGGCAACGACGGGTGATCGACTTCCTGTTGAGTCCGATTCAAAGGGCAGGGAGTGAGAGTTTGCGGGAGCGGTGAGGCGGGGAGGTTAGTAGTGCTTATTGCTGTTGGCGTTGACGCCCAAGCCGCGGGCGCTGATTGATCGATACGCGTGGTACCGAATTCAGGAGGGTTGTCTGATGTTGAAAGTGATTCTGTCTTTACTGGGTTTCGCCGTCGTGGCGTTGATCGTATTGGTTGCGGGCTTCGTCGCGTGGGGCTTTTATCAGAGTTATGAAGTCCGCAAATGGGACGCGAAGATCGAGGCGTTGTGCGCGGCGAATGACGGCAAGGATGTTGCGACGCGGGTGTATGAGACGGTTATGGCGCCGGAGACGAAGGAGTACTTCCGGGATACCACTCCCGTGAGGAGCCTTGGAGTACCTAGCCGCTCTGAAGGCGTAACTCTCGGCCCGCAGTATCCGTATGTGACTGAGACGCGGACAGTTGAAGTGCTCAATCATGACAACCCCAGCGTAGTCAAGTACACAGAGCGGATCGTACGCACCTCGGATAACAAGATCCTTGCTGAGCGCTACGGATATCAGAGAGCCGACGGGGGAACTCTCGGCATCGATCATGGTGAGATCCGAAATTGTCCTGACAACACACTTAAGGATAGTTTGGAGATCAATGTCTTCCTCAATCACCCGCGTAGAAGCGCATTGGAGGAAAAATGAACACTACTCAATTCATTGACTTTGCAGAAGTCGCACTTGCAAGTTATGGACAGTTCAATGTCGCCGATCGATCGCCAACAATTTCCGAGCTTGAAGCATCAAATGGGCATTTGTACGGATTTACATATGCACAGGCAGATCGATTCAAGGATAGATTTGATGTTGCCTCGGCAACCTTCAATGATGCTAGCTCAGCGGATGGGAGTCTGACGAGTAGCTTCGACGTAACCGCCTTTCAAGGCCGTGCCGACACCAACACTGACCAAATATTTCTGGCATTTCGAGGCACCCAACAGAAGTTCATGTCTGGTGTTCCGACAGACGTTGATGCGGTCAATCAAATTCTCACCGAGGGATTGGCTGCCAATCAGATTGTTGCAATGTACAACTGGTGGCAACGCGTCAGCACGCGAGGCAGGACAGATCTTGCCCAGTTCGAGATCGTCAGACTCTATGAAGGTGAGTCTAAGCCCGTGGGAGCGGTGAGGTTGTCAGACTTCCGAATGAGCGACGGGACGAGCTTGCCGGCAGCCGACTATCTGGCTCGTGGTCCGGTTGCGTCCAGCGCTGTCAACGCGTTGAACATATTTGCAGAATTCCCTGACCGCAAGGTTGTCGTGACTGGCTCTTCGCTGGGTGGGCATCTGGCAATGGCATTTGTCGGCCTTTTTGGCGACCGGGTTTCGCAGGCGGTAGCCTTCAATTCGCCCGGCTTCCCTGACAACGACTATGTCAATACGCTCTTTCGCGCCTTGGGTGGGGCTGCCCCCAAGCCGGGTGACCCTGCCATTGTCAATGTTGTGTCAAGCGAAACACAAGGCGTCGAAGACGAGTTCAATCTGATTGCCGGTTTCCCCGATGGAAACTTTCCGGGGCAACCACTGACCATCCCCATTGAAAACCAATTCGTGGGTGATGTTCCCGATCCGAAAAGACCCTCCTACAACCACGATCAGCGTCAGGTAACCGATGCCCTGACAGTCTTCGACATGCTCCACAGGATGGACTATGGGCTGAGTTTGACGTCATTCGGCGATTTGTTGCGGGCGTCCGCCAATGGACAGAACCGCAGCCTTGAAAACCTGGTCGACGGGGTCGAGGTTCTTTTGGGTATAGATCGAAGTGCGTTGGACGCCGGCAATGCGTACCGGAACGAATTGCATTTGGCGGTTCAGCGGCTCGTTGGGGGATCGCCAGCGTTCCCGGTCGCCCATCCGCAGTTTGCGGCGCTAGCTGGGCAGGTTTCCGTAAAGATTGTCACCAAGGACCTCATAGCGCTTGCTGCAACTGAGTTCGGCATGCTGGTGGCGCTCAAGGACCTCAGCCCGTTCTTTCTCACGGCCATCGATTCGAATCCGGCCTCTGATGCTGCCTTGACCGCGTTCTGGCGGCAATCTCGCGCGGTGGACTTTGTGGACTGGACCGCAGAGAAAGACGCTGTCACCCCGGTCGCGTTTTCGGATAGCTGGTTCCAGGATCGCGTCAAGATGCTGGATGCGATCGTGTATCGAAACAATCACGATCTTGTTTCCGACACACCGTTGCTCGGCGCTCGCAACACCGATATGGTTGACATGGCGAGTCATCAGTCAGCTTTACTGCGGCGAGGTGGTCCCATTTTCGACGCGGATGTCCGCAGGGTCACCTTTGGCGACGATCAACACAACGTGATCATCGGCGATGCAAGGGACGATCGCTTGTACGGCGGCGCCGGCAACGACCGCCTCGAAGGCCTGACCGGCAACGACTATCTCGAGGGCGGGCGCGGCAGCGACACTTATGTCTTCGCCGGCAACTTCGGTGTCGACAGCGTTCACGATCTCGGCGGTCTGGGTTCGATCGAGCTGGATGAGCGAATGTTGAGGGGCGGAAGAAGTTCCGGCTTTGCCAACGAATGGCGGGGTGATGGTGTGGATGGTGCGACCGAGCATTACACCGTGCGCGACAGCCGGCAGTCTGCGACCGGCAGCCAGTTGGTCATCACACGTGCGGGGGATCCAGCCAACCGCATCATCTTGAACAATTTCGACCTGATTGCGGCGACGACGACGGAAGGCGGCTTCCTGGGGGTGCGTCTGGACGACAGCCAACAGTGTCTGATCGTGCAGGGCGCGGGTGACGCCATCCGTGCTGGCGCGCAGCAAAGCGGGTTCTGGGACAGGGTTGTTGGCACAGTGGCCGGCGCGACTGTGACTGGCGAAGGCGGAGCGCAAAGCTTCACAGTGTTGTTGCGCAGCGCCGCCAGGGCCGGGGAGGTGGTGACGTTGGCCTTTTCGGATCTGGCAGAGCAGTTCGGGCTGGTCCTGGGATCGACGATGACGGATGCGCATGGCGCGACGATCGCTTTGCAGGCAGGGCAGACTGCAGTTTCCTTTGGTTTGCTGCAGCAAGGTGAGTTGGATGGCGATACCGATATCACTTTGCACGCCAGCGTGACCCGCGACGGTGCGTCGATTGTCTCCAACGCCTGGACGCTGCACCTGCAGGACAGCGGCGTCGCGACACACACCATCACGGGCGATCAGTCGTATCGCACTCGTGTGAGTTCAGAGGATATGGTTCGCGAAGGCCGCATCGTGGTGGCGGCCGGCGAACTCGCCCACACGGTGGGCAGCGACGACAACCTGGTGGCCGGCGATGACGTGTTGCTGAGTGAGAACGTGTTGTACGGGTCATCGGGCAATGACCGGATCGATGCGTTGTCCGGCAACGATGCGATCGATGGTGGTGATGGCAATGACAGGCTTTACGGCGGCGCCGGTGACGATCTGATTGCGGGTGGAGCGGGAGACAACCACCTTGTCGGGGGCACTGGCAACGACTTTCTGGCGGGTTCCGCGGTGTTGAGCCGCCAGTTGCAGCAGCTGGGTCCCAATGACCGCTGGCAGGCCCCGGTGGGAAAAACCATTCTCGGCCAGGGTGCCACATGGGGCGTCTACCTGGATGCCCCCGACCTGTTGATCTGGGACGGCGTAGTCGGTGAAGGCGCGGTCGTCGGCGCCAATGTGATCGATGCAGGGGAGGGAAATGATGCCATCGTCGCCGGATCGGGAGATGACCGGGTCGACGGCGGTGCTGGCAACGACTGGATCGACGGCCTGGCTGGCGCCGACTTCATTGATGCAGGCAGTGGAGACGACATCATTCGGGGCGACGGTATCGTGACACCGGGCTACCTGAACTCAACGCCTGTACGGCTGCATGGCGCCGACTACATCGACGGAGGAATCGGTGATGACGAGATCCACGGTGGCGGCGGCTCTGACCAGTTGTATGGCGGCGCCGGCGCGGATTTCATCTATGGTGACAGCGCAGGGCGCACTGATGGCGCATTGTTCGTCGATTTGACGGTGCACGGCTCGGACCTCCTCGATGGTGGCGCTGGCAACGACTATCTGGAGGGCGGCGGTGGCGACGATACGGTGTACGGCGGAGCGGGCGCCGATACGCTGTGGGGAGACACGACTGCCAGCAACATTGTTGGCAACACATCGGGAGCCACCGCCTTGTCGCTGGGCGGTTTGGCGTTCGGGGACGACATGCTCGATGGCGAAGGCGGCGATGACCATATGGTGGGCGGCGGTGGCGACGACCACGTGTTTGGTGGGGAAGGTAACGATGCGTTGTGGGGCGACGAAAGCAACCCGGCGTTGGCAGGCGACTTCCATGGTGCGGACTATCTCGATGGAGGCGTCGGAGACGATGCTCTGGTCGGTGGTGGTGGCGACGACATGTTGCTCGGCGGGGAGGGCGCCGACCAACTCATCGGTGACGACGTGTTGGCCATGCTGGCAGGCTCCTTTCATGGCGATGATTACCTCGACGGTGGCGATGGCCACGATGTGCTGATTGGCGGTGGTGGGGCGGACGTGATGTTCGGCGGCGCCGGGGATGACACGCTGATCGGCGACACAATGGCGGCCGACCCGTCCGCAATGGCCTTCGACGGTGACGACCTGCTCCATGGCGACGATGGCAATGACCACCTGTCGGGGGGTGGCGGTCATGACGCCTTGTACGGGGGCTCAGGCAATGACCATCTCGATGGCGGCGGCCAGGCCGATCGCATGTTGGGTGGAACCGGGGACGATATCTACTACGTTGACGATATCGCCGACATCGTGCTCGAGTTCGCCGACGAAGGCCTGGATACCGTGTTCAGTTCAGTCGACATCGCGCTGCCGGATCACATCGAGAATCTGTGGGTCATCGGTGACGGGGCTGTCGGCGTGACCGGCAATGCGCGGGACAACACGATCACCGGCAATACCGCGGCCAACCATTTCCTCGCTGGTGCAGGCAATGACCGGCTGGATGGGGGTGGCGGTGCCGACCTGCTCGAGGGTGGCGCGGGCGACGACATCTACGACATTGGCGACGCGGCGCAGCAGATCATCGAGAACCCGGATGCTGGATACGACAGCGTACGCACCAGTGTGTCCCATGCCCTGCATGACAACGTCGAGCAACTGATGGCCACTGGCAACGCAGACCTGCTGCTGACCGGCAATGCGGGCGACAACGTCCTGACCGGCAATGCCGGTGACAACCTGCTGGACGGTGGTGGTGGTGACGATTTCGTGTCGGGGGGCGCCGGCAACGACGTGTACCTGTTCGGCCGTGGGGCGGGCCATGACACGCTGCGCAATACCGATGTGCTGCGCGATAGCGCAGACCTGTCGTTGGCGGCTGCGGTCGACACGCTGCGTTTCGGCCCAAACATTGCCGCAACCGATATCGTAGGCTGGCGAACCAGCGACGACATGGTGCTGGCGATCAAGGGCACGGACGATCAGGTCACGATCGCCGGTTACTTCGAGGCCAATCAGGTCGCTGGTACCCAGGTCAGCGACCACAAGATCGATCGTGTCGAGTTTGCCGATGGTCCGGTGTGGGACCAGGCGTTCATGCGCGGTGTCATCGACAAGGCCATGGACAACCGGGGGCCGGCACTGGCCACGCCCTTGGCCGCACTCCACGGACGGGCGTTGGAAGTTTTCGTTCATGTCGTGCCCGTCAATGCCTTCATCGACCCCGACCCGGACGATGTGATCCGCTACAGCGCAGAACGGGCAGACGGTTCCCCGTTGCCAGACTGGCTGGACTTCGATCTGCAGACGCGCCGTCTGACGGGTCGCCCGTTGGTTGCGGATGTGGGGGTTTTGGATCTGGCTATCTGGGCTACAGACAGCTACGGCGCAGCCACCGGGACCGCAGTGGCCTTGACCGTGCATCCGTTGAACCGCGCACCGATGCTCTCGGCGCCGATAGCGGATCAGGTGGCCCCTTACCGCGGTCAGTTCGACTACCAGGTGGCTCCGAACACCTTCATTGATCCGGATTGGGGTGACAGTCTGGCTGTGGGCGCCAGTCTGGCAGACGGCGCGCCACTGCCGGACTGGTTGAACTATCAGGCGGTCGACCGCCGATTTCTCGGCACCACCGATACGCTGCAGACCTTGGAGATACGGTTGACTGCCACGGATTCCGGGTATCTCGCAGCGTCGGACACCTTCACCATTGTTGTGGGTGGCCCGATCGTCGAGGGGACGTCGGGCGACGACAGTCTGGTGACCCCGGCGGGTGGTGGCACCTTGCATGGCCTTGGCGGCGACGATGATCTGACCGGTGGGGCAGGCAATGACGTGCTGGTCGGCGGCGACGGCAACGACATCCTGATTGGCAGGCAGGGCAGCAACTACCTGGACGGCGGCGCTGGCGCCGATCTGCTCACGGCCGGAGAAGATGGGTTCGGTTCAAGTGGCAATACCCTGATCGGTGGCGCCGGTGACGACACCTTGCTGGCGAAACTCCATGCTCTCGACAATGTTATGGAAGGTGGCCTTGGTGACGACGCCATCACCGGCAGCGGACAGGGCGATAGCTACCGTTTCAACCGGGGCGACGGCAGCGACACCATCACCGAACGGGAAACGTCCTCTGGATTTCTTGGCAATGATGTGCTGCTGTTCGGACCCGACCTTGCTCCAGACGATGTGCATGCCGCCCGGTCCCTCGTTCCGGGGAGCACCAATGACCTTTTGTTGTCCGTTGGCACAGGCGCGGACCAGATCACGGTCAAGGGATGGTTTGCGAGCACACCGGGCTTTTCAGGCACCGAGCGTCGCATCGAGATCATCCGTTTTACCAATGACACCGAGTGGGACTCCGCCTCACTCACCGCAGCGGCGCTGCAGGTGCAGGGCACGACCCTGGACGACACCATGAACGGATCGGATGGCGACGACATCTTGCGTGGTCTTGGTGGCAATGACACGTTGCGCGCCGGGCGGGGAGACAACACCCTTGAAGGAGGGGATGGCGATGACGACCTTTACGCGGATCACGGTCAATATATCGTCACCACGTTTTACGGCAGTGGCGCGTACCAACAGACGTATTGGGCCAGCAACCTGCTGCTGGGCGGCGCCGGTGATGATGTGCTTCACGCCAGCACCATTGCGCACGGTACCGTGTTCGAGGGAGGGCCGGGGAAAGACACCCTGCAGGGCAGCCGTTACAACGATACATACCGGTTCAACATCGGGGACGGACGCGACACCATCGCCGAGGTCACGCCCGTAGCAGGATTCGACGATACCCTGGCGTTCGGTTCGGCGATCACACCGTCAGATGTGGGCGTGCATCGGTCCGCCGATGACTTGCTGCTTAGCATGGGCAACACCGATGACGCGCTCGCCGTGCTGGACTGGTTCGCGGGACAGGACAAACAGATCGAGCGTGTCATATTTGCCGGCGGCAACCACTGGAACCTCGCGGACATCGACGTTTTGCTTTCGACGGACCGGGTCGGAACCGACGGTGTTGACCATCTGACCGGAACGTCTGACGGCGACAAGATGCTGGGTTTGTCGGGTGCCGACACCATCAAGGGTCTGGATGGAGACGACCAGTTGTTCGGGGGCCAGGGTAACGACGTAGTTTCAGGTGGCAAAGGTCGAGACCATCTATATGGTGGACGTGGGAACGATGTCTTGAACGGTGGCTCTGGCGACGACACTTTGATCGGTGACGCGCTCGGTGAATCCGGCGCAGCGCAGCCGATTGATACGCTGGTGGTGTTCGCCCGCGGGACGGTCTGCCTGGATGTGTGGCCAAAGATGGAGGTCTGGATCGGCAGCTTATGGGTGCAGACCTTCGACGTTGAAAGCGCCGACTATGCCGCCTATGTGGTCGAGGTTCCGCCCGGCATGGTTGCTACAGAGGTGGCTGTCGCGTTCACCAACGATGCCTACCGCCCCGAGCTTGGGCAGGATCGCAATCTGTATCTGGATCGCATCGAGGTCAACGGCGAGGCCATTGGAGCCAGGGGCGCTGGCGCCGTGACGGACTTCGGCTCCGGTGCGACCGCATTTGACGGCGTCAACACCATGTCGAGTTGGGGTGGGCTGAGCAGCCATGGCGCGATCCGGTTCAGCCTGCTTGGCAGTGACCTGCTTGACGGCGGCTTGGGTGCCGACACCATGACCGGGGGTGTCGGCCACGATGTGTATCGGGTCGACGACGGCGACGACACCGTCGTCGAGCTGGCCGGCGGCGGGCACGACATCGTGCGCGCCAGTGTCAGCCATGGGTTGTCGGACCACGTCGAGGACCTGGAGTTGACCGGCAGCGCCGCGATCGACGCCACCGGCAACGATGGAAGCAACACCTTGCGTGGCAATACGGCGGCGAACCGCCTCGACGGAGGCCTTGGCGCCGACATGATGGTCGGCGGGCAGGGTGATGACATCTACCTGGTCGATGACATGGCGGACGTGGCGTACGAGCGAGCCGGTGGCGGCACCGACACCGTGGTCAGCAGTGTCAGCCACACGTTGCGGGCCGAGGTCGAAAACCTGACATTGACTGGAAACGCATCCATCCAGGGCAACGGAAACGACCACGACAATTTCTTGGTGGGCAACGTTGCCGGCAACAGGCTCAGCGGTGGCGCCGGCAATGACACGTTGCGCGGGGAACACGGCAACGACAACCTTTACGGCGGCACTGGCGACGACACTTTGATCGGTGACGCGCTCGGTGAATCCGGTGCAGCGCAGCCGATCGACTCGCTGGTGGTGTTCGCCCGCGGGACGGTCTGCCTGGATGTCTGGCCGAAGATGGAGGTCTGGATCGGTGGTGTGTGGGTGCAGGCCTTCGATGTCGACAGTGCCGACTATGCGGCCTACGTGGTTGATGTTCCGCCCGGCATGGTTGCCACGGAGGTGGCTGTCGCGTTCACCAACGATGCCTACCGCCCCGAGCTTGGGCAGGATCGCAATCTGTATCTGGATCGCATCGAGGTCAACGGCGAGGCCATTGGAGCCAGGGGCGCTGGCGCCGTGACGGACTTCGGCTCCGGTGCGACCGCATTTGACGGCGTCAACACCATGTCGAGTTGGGGTGGGCTGAGCAGCCATGGCGCGATCCGGTTCAGCCTGCTTGGCAGTGACCTGCTTGACGGCGGCTTGGGTGCCGACACCATGACCGGGGGTGTCGGCCACGATGTGTATCGGGTCGACGACGGCGACGACACCGTCGTCGAGCTGGCCGGCGGCGGGCACGACATCGTGCGCGCCAGTGTCAGCCATGGGTTGTCGGACCACGTCGAGGACCTGGAGTTGACCGGCAGCGCCGCGATCGACGCCACCGGCAACGATGGAAGCAACACCTTGCGTGGCAATACGGCGGCGAACCGCCTCGACGGAGGCCTTGGCGCCGACATGATGGTCGGCGGGCAGGGTGATGACATCTACCTGGTCGATGACATGGCGGACGTGGCGTACGAGCGAGCCGGTGGCGGCACCGACACCGTGGTCAGCAGTGTCAGCCACACGTTGCGGGCCGAGGTCGAAAACCTGACATTGACTGGAAACGCATCCATCCAGGGCAACGGAAACGACCACGACAATTTCTTGGTGGGCAACGTTGCCGGCAACAGGCTCAGCGGTGGCGCCGGCAATGACACGTTGCGCGGGGAACACGGCAACGACAACCTTTACGGCGGCACTGGCGACGACACTTTGATCGGTGACGCGCTCGGTGAATCCGGTGCAGCGCAGCCGATCGACACGCTGGTGGTGTTCGCCCGCGGGACGGTCTGCCTGGGTGTCTGGCCGACGATGGAGGTCTGGATTGGTGGCGAGCGGGTGCAGACCTTCAACGTTGACAGCGCCGACTATGCGGCCTACGTGGTCGATGTTCCGCCCGGCATGGTTGCTACAGAGGTGGCTGTCGCGTTCACCAACGATGCCTACCGCCCCGAGCTTGGGCAGGATCGCAACTTGTACGTGGATCGTATCGAGATCAACGGCCGGGTTCTGGGTGCGCGCGGAGCTGGCGTCGTGCTGGATTTCGGCAGCGGCGAAGGCGCTTTCGACGGCTTCAATACTGCGTCGAGCTGGGGTGGCCTGAGCAGCAACAGCGCGCTGCATTTCGGCTTGCTCGGTGCCGATTTGCTGGACGGCGGAACGGGCGCGGACGTCATGGCTGGCGGCATGGGGAACGACAGCTACCATGTGGACAATAGCCAGGACCTAGTGATCGAATCAGAGCAGGGTGGCCATGACATCGTGCGATCCAGTGTCACGTTCACGCTCTCCGAAAATATCGAGGACCTGGAACTGATCGACAGCGCCGCCATTGGCGGGACCGGCAATGCGACGCAGAACACGCTACGCGGCAACTCGGCGGCGAACCGGCTCGACGGAGGCGGCGGTACGGATCTTCTGGTGGGTGGCGCGGGTGGCGATACCTATGTGCTGTCCCCCGGCAACGGCCGCGACAGCATCTACGAATACGATCTCACACCCGGAATCACCGACACCGCGCAATTCGAAGGGGACGTGGCCGCCGATCAGTTGTGGTTCAGCAGGGTTGGCAGCAGCTTGCAGGTCGGTGTCATTGGCACGGGCGACCAGCTTCGGATCAGTGGCTGGTACGCGGGAGATCAGCACCACGTCGAGCGATTCATGACCAGCAACGGCAAGACCCTGCTTGACAGCCAGGTACAGAACCTGGTCGATGCCATGGCAGCGTTCGCGCCACCGCCGATGGGACAAACCAGCTTGTCGGATGGCTATTCCGATGCGCTCACCGCGACGATTGCAGCGAACTGGCACTGAGTCCGTCGCGTGCCCGTCAGGGTGGTGGCGGCGGTCTCCCGGACGGTCTTCACAATTTGACGGCTGTGCGCGATAGAACCACTGTCATGCTGCACCAGCTGCTGCGTTTTACACTTGACGGATTCTTTCACGATTACCAACCATGACGACGCATATCGACACACTGGACTGCTGGGTCCTGCGCGCACCAATCGCCGAACCAGTGGCCAATGCGTTTGGCGCCATGACCAACCGCCCCGCCGTCTTCGTGCGGCTCACGGCCAGTGACGGCGCCTATGGCTGGGGTGAGGTTTTCAGCAATTTTCCACAGGTGGGCGCAGAGCATCGAGGGCGACTGGCGCAGAGCATCTTCACACCGCTGCTCAAGGGTTTTTCCGCCGCCAATCCGCCGGCGGCGCGCGCGATGCTCGAACGCAGCACCCGGCAGATGGCGCTCCAGTGCGGCGAGCCGGGGCCGTTTGCACAGATCATCGGCGCTGTGGACCAGGCCATGTGGGACATGGCAGCACGTCGGGCCGGTGTGCCGTTGTGGCAACACCTGGGCGGCATGAGCGGCAAGGTGCGGGTCTACGCCAGTGGCATCGGGCCCGACAGAGTGGTCGAGGTGATGCAGGCGAAACACCGCGAGGGTTACCGTGCATTCAAGCTCAAGGTGGGATTCGGCGCCCGGCGCGACGTGGCCAATATGGCGGCTGCACGCTCCGCGATGGGGGAGGACGCCATCATCATGTGCGACGCCAACCAGGCCTGGCAGCCACTGGACGCTGCAGCACGGATCGCCGAACTCGCTCCGTACCGACCGTACTGGATCGAGGAGCCAATTGCTGCCGATCAGCCGCATGCGGCGTGGCAGGGGCTCGCGCAGTCGAGCCCCGTCCCTCTGGCCGCTGGAGAGAACCTGCGTGGCGACCAAGCGTTTGCCGAAGCCATGCAGGTCGGCTACCTGAAATTCGTACAACCCGATGTCGGCAAGTGGGGCGGCGTCGGTGGTGGTCTGTCAGTGGCGCGCCAGGCGCACAGCCGCGGGGTGGCGTATTGTCCGCACTGGCTCGCTGGTGGTGTTGGCCTGGCGGCGTCGATGCATGTATTGGCGGCGTCGGGCCATGCCAACGGCTGGTGCGAGGTGGATGCAAACCCGAACCCGTTGCGCGAGATGGTGTTCCCATTCGATATTCGGGACGGGTGCGCGACATTGCCCGATGCGCCCGGACTGGGTGTCGAGCCGGACCTGCAGCGGCTGGCGGACTTCGTTGTCCGCATCTGACCGTGTTGTTACAGCGGCAGCGTGTCCAGCATCGCGTAGCTGTTCTTCAGCCAGGTCTTGACACGCTGGCGCTCCAACATGCCCAGGGAGTCGTCATCCTTGGTGCGGTTGTTGATGGCCGACCAGAAGCTGGCGTTTTGGCGGTCGATTTTGCGCATGCTGGTTTCATGTAACTGGGCCAGCGTCACGACGCGGCCGCCCAGAGACAGGGCTTTTTTCAGCGCGTCTGACTTTTCCAGTTGCGAAAAATCAGCCCCACGCCCCAGATTCTTGACCACGATGTAGTTCGGGCCTGCACTGTACGTGTTGACCAGGCGGTCCAGCAGGTCGACCGAGTCCTTGCCGGCGTCTGCGAGGTGCCAGAAATTGACGGTGACACCCATTTCACCGAGCAACGGCAGCAGTTCGGAGTCCTTGATCCAGCGCGCCAGTGGCAGCGCGGTCTGCGCGGCCAGGTCGACAATGGCGCTGGGCGGTTGGCCCACTGCAGGCACTTCCTCGAAGGTGCTGGCAATCCGGTCCAGGCCGTCATACCGGTCGACAATGACCGGCGAGGCGTATTCGGAATAGAAACGGGTGAACGATGTATGCGAGCGGTCAGTGTCGAAACCGGTGAAGGGTCGGCCGCGGTCGATGAAATATTGCGCCAGCAGGCGCGACAGCACCGATTTGCCGACACCGCCCTTTTCGCCACCAATGAAATTCAGGGATGCCATGGATCAGGTCCTTTGTTGATAGTGCCTTCAGGCCCGACCAGGGCCTCCCAGCAAGCAGGATAACGTTTTCGGGTCGCCAGGAACGTTTCGTCAGGTAAGTTTCTTGACCAGTACCAGGCTCTTGCGGTCCCAGTTGTACATGCGTCTGCGCGCTTCGGGCAATTTGTCCGGGTCGGCCTGCACGAAGCCGCGCTTGAGAAACCAGTGCTTGGTGCGGGTTGTCAGCACGAAGATGCTCTCCACGCCCATGGCTTTGGCCCGCTGTTCGACCCGCTTGAGCACACGTTCGCCGTCGCCCTGACTTTGTGACTCGGGCGAGACGGTCAGTGCCGCCATTTCTGCGGTTTTTTCTTCCGGATACGGGTACAGCGCCGCACAGGCGAAGATGACGCCGTCGTGTTCCAGGATGGTGTAGTTGCCGATGTCGCGCTCAATTTCGGTTCGCCCCCGCTTGACCAGCGTGCCGTCCTTCTCGAACGGCTCTATCAGTTGCAGAATGCCGCCCACGTCATCGCCGGTGGCCTCGCGCAGGTTTTCCAGTTTTTCGTCCACCACCATGGTGCCGATGCCGTCATGCACATAGACTTCGAGCAACAACGCACCGTCGATGGCAAACGGCAGAATATGGCTGCGCTCGACGCCGCCCCTGCAGGCCTTGACGCAATGTTGCAGGTAAAACGTCGTGTCGAGCGGCCCCATGGCCGGCGGCAACTCCATCAGCAGCCGCTGCGCCTGGGCCAACGGCAATTCGGTATCGATCGGGTTGTCTTCGCCCATAGGCTCGCCCGGGCGCACCAAAATGCCGGGTGTTTCGGTCAGGAACAGCAGTTTGTCGCTTTGCAGCGCAATGGCAATCGACGTGGCGACCTCTTCCATCGTCAGGTTGAAGGCCTCGCCGGTGGGGGAGAAGCCGAACGGCGACACCAGCACGATGGCGCCGAAGTCCAGCGTGCGCTGAATGCCTGCAGTGTCGACCTTGCGCACCACGCCGGAATGTTTGAAATCCACCCCGTCGACAATGCCCACCGGGCGTGCGGTGATGAAGTTGCCCGACAGCACGCGCACTGTCGAGTCAGCCATCGGGGTGTTGGGCAATCCCTGGCTGAAGGCGGCCTCGATTTCGTACCGCAGCTGCCCGGCGGCCTCCTGGGCGCAATCAAGCGCCACTTCGTCGGTGATCCGGATGCCGTGTGAATACAGCGGTTCATGGCCTTTCGCCTTGAGCTGTTCGTTCACCTGGGGCCGGAAGCCGTGCACCAGCACGATGCGCACGCCCATGCTCTGAATCAGCGCCAGGTCCTGTGCCAGGTTCTGCAGCTTGCCCGCTGCGATGGCCTCGCCGGCAATCGCGACCACGAAGGTCTGGTTGCGAAACTTGTGAATGTACGGCGCCACCGACCGAAACCATGGTACGAAGGTGAAGTTGAAAACGGTGGACATCGGCATCGGACCAGACCTTGGCAAGGCGGGAAGGTGAAAAGTGTAGCAGTCGCCCTGGCGTGCCTTCGGCTGCCCGGATAATCGCGGCATGCTTGACCCGGTGATCGCGTTTCCAGAATCCCTGCCGGTATCGGCGATGCGTGCAGAGATCATGGAAACACTGGCTCGACACCAGGTCATGATCGTGTGTGGCGAGACCGGCTCCGGCAAGACGACGCAGTTGCCCAAGATGGCGCTGGCGATGGGGCGCGGCAAGCGCGCGGTTGCCGAACCGGGTTGGGGCAAGGCGGCGTATCCGCCGGGCCAGGGCAAGCTGATCGGCCACACCCAGCCGCGGCGCATCGCGGCCAGCTCGGTAGCCAAACGCATCGCGCAGGAGCTGCAGACGCCGCTGGGCGAGGTGGTCGGGTTCAAGGTGCGGTTCCAGGACCGACTGAGCCGCGACGCCTCGGTCAAGCTGATGACCGACGGCATCTTGCTGGCCGAAACCCAGACCGATCCGCTGCTTAAGGCCTACGACACGATCATCATCGACGAGGCGCATGAGCGCAGCCTCAATATCGATTTCCTGCTCGGCCACCTGCGCCAGATTTTGCCGCGCCGGCCCGACCTGAAGATCATCGTCACCTCGGCGACCATCGATGCGCAGCGTTTTGCCGACCATTTCGCATCGCGCAACGGCCCGGCGCCGGTGATCATGGTGTCCGGCCGCATGTTCCCGGTCGAACAACGGTATCGCCCGTTCGAGGAAAGCCGCGAACATGACCTGAACGATGCCATCTGCGACGCCGTCGACGAGTTGTGGACCGGGCCGGGCAGCTCGCAGGGCGGTGACATCCTGGTGTTTTTGCCGGGCGAGCGCGAAATCCGGGAGGCCGCCGATGCGCTGCGCAAGCATCTGAGTCACCAGCCGACCCTGCGCCAGGCGGAGGTGTTGCCTTTGTTCGCACGTCTGTCGCAGGCCGAGCAGGACCGGATATTCGACAGTCATGGCCAACGGCGCATCGTGCTGGCCACCAATGTGGCCGAGACCTCTCTCACGGTTCCCGGCATTCGTTATGTGATCGACGTCGGCACAGCCAGGGTCAAGCGCTACAGCTTTCGGAGCAAGGTCGAGCAGCTGATGGTGGAGCCCATCAGCCAGTCTTCGGCCAACCAGCGTGCTGGTCGATGCGGCCGGGTTGCCAACGGCATCTGCATCCGGCTCTATGCACAGGACGACTTTGCACAACGCGCGCGCTTCACCGACCCCGAGATCCTGCGCAGTTCGCTGGCCGGCGTAATTTTGCGCATGAAGTCGCTGCACCTGGGCATGGTGGAGGACTTTCCTTTCATCGAGCGGCCGCAGGCCCGGGCCATCGCCGACGGCTACCAGTTGCTGGCCGAACTGGGTGCAGTGGACGACGCCAACGAGCTGACCGCCATCGGCAAGGAGCTGGCGCGGTTGCCGCTCGATCCCCGGGTCGGGCGCATGATCCTGGAGGCGCGCGACCGCGAGGCGCTCGATGAAGTGCTGGTGATTGCCAGCGCCCTGAGCGTGCAGGATGTGCGCGACCGGCCCATGGAGGCCCAGGGCGCGGCCGATGCGGCCCATGTGAAGTTCGACGACGAACGCAGTGAGTTCGCCGGTTATCTCAAGCTCTGGAAATGGATCACCCATGCCCGGGGCGAGAAGGGCAGCGCCGAGCACCGGTTGTCGAACCGGCAATACGAGCAGTTGCTGCGCCAGAACTTCGTTAATGTGCGCCGGGTGCGCGAATGGAAGGACATCCATTCACAGCTCCATACCGTGGTGGCCGAACACAAATGGCGCATCAATACCGCGCCGGCCAGTTACGAGCAACTGCATGTGTCGATGTTGTCCGGTCTGCTGGGCAATATCGGCTGCAAGGTCGATGACGACGAGGTCTACCTGGGCGCGCGCGGTATCAAGTTCTACCGCCACCCAGGCGCCCACCTGAGCAAGAAGCCGGGGCGCTGGATTCTTGCCGCCGAACTGGTGGAGACGACCCGCCTGTTCGGCCGCGGCATTGCGGCGATCGAGCCGGTGTGGGTAGAGCAGGTGGCGGGGCATTTGCTCAAGAAGCAGCTGCTCGACCCGCATTGGGAGAAAAAGGCGGCGCAGGTGACGGCGCTCGAGCGCGCCACGCTGTACGGCATCGTCATCTACAGCGGGCGCAGGGTCGATTTCGGCAGGGTTGACCCGCAGGGCGCGCGCGAAATGTTCATCCGCGAGGCGCTGGTGGCCGGCGAATGGGAGACGCGTTTGCCGTTCCTGGCCGCCAATCGCAAGCTGATCGCGCAGGTGCAGGAGCTCGAGCACAAGGCGCGACGCCAGGATGTGCTGGTCGATGACGAACTGATCTTCGCGTTCTACGATCAGCAACTCCCGGCTGACGTGTGCAGCGGCAGCAGCTTCGAGCGCTGGTACCGGGAGGCCGCACGCGAGAGGCCTGGCTTGCTGGTGCTCACGCGCGAGGAGTTGATGCGCCATGAAGCGGCAGGTATCACGACCAGTGCCTTTCCCCGCACCGTGCGGCTCGGGGGCGTGGACTGCCGGGCCGAATACCTGCATGAACCGGGCGACGCGCGCGACGGGCTGAGCGTGTCTGTGCCATTGTTTGTGCTGAACCAGGTCAACGACGAACGTTGCGAGTGGCTGGTGCCGGGCATGCTCAAGGACAAGGTGCTGGCGCTGCTCAAGAGCCTGCACCAGAAGCCGCGTTCGCGCTTCGTGCCGCTGCCCGACAGTGCGGCGCGCATCGCCAGTCAGTTCAGTGCACCGGAGGTGTTCGGCCATGGCAGCCTGGTCGATGCCTTGCTCAAGCTGGTGCGCGAGACCACGTCGCTGGACATCAAGCGGACCGATTTCAAGCTCGACACCCTGAGCCCGCACCTTTTCATGCATTTTCGCGTGGTGGACGACAACAGCCGGCAGCTGGCCACCGGGCGCAATCTGGCGGCCATCAAGTCCGAACTCGGGGGCCAGGCCCGTGGCGCTTTCCAGGCGCTGGCCAACCTGAAGATCGCCACCCAGCCCGGGCAGGTGCCGCCGCCGCGGGTTGGCGCCAGTCACGCCTCGGGCGCACCAGTGGCCGATGCACGTCCCCAGGCCGAACTCAAGGCCGGGCCGGAGGCGCTGGCGCGCCATACCACCTGGACCTTCGGCGAGTTGCCCGAATTGCTGGAGATTCGCAAGAACGACCAGGTGCTGATCGGTTTCCCGGCGCTGATCGATGGTGGTGATGCGGTCACGATCGAGGTGTTCGACGAGCCCGACGTGGCACAGGTCCGGCATCGCGCCGGGCTGCGCCGACTGTTTTCGCTACAGCTGCGCGATGCGCTCAAGTACCTCGAGAAGAACATACCCGAACTGCAGAAGATGGGCGCCGCCTTCATGCCGCTCGGAACGCTGGAGGAACTGCGCGGCCAGATCATCGCGGTGGCGATGGACCGCGCCTTCCTGATGGACCCGTTGCCCGCCGATGCTGCGGCGTTCAAGAGCCGCCTGGACGAAGGGCGCGGTCGCCTGACGCTGATCGCCATTGAAGTCGCACGGCTGAGCGCGACGATTCTCACCGAGTATGCCGCCGCCGTTCGCAAGATCAAGGACAACCGGCAGGCCACGGAGGCTGTGGCCGATGCGACCGGGCAATTGCAGCATCTGATGCCGCGCAACTTCCTGGAGCAGACGCCATGGGCGCAATTGCAGCACTTCGCGCGTTACCTCAAGGCCATTGTGCTGCGGCTGGACAAACTGCGCGCCGACCCGGCACGCGACCAGACCCGGCTGGCCGAGCTGCGTCCGCTGGAGACCCGGTTCTGGCGTCTGGTGGCAGAGCGCAAAGGGGTCTATGACGCGCGATTGCAGGAGTTTCGCTGGCTGCTCGAGGAACTGCGTGTGAGCTTTTTTGCCCAGGAACTGCGCACCCCTTTCCCCGTCAGCGTCAAGCGCCTCGACAAAGCCTGGACGCAGATCAACAGCTGACCCCATGCGCCAGCATCACACCCACTCCCGGGCACCCCTGATACGTCGCGCCGTACTGGTGATGCGGCGCGTCGAGCGGCTGGACCCGACGGTGCGCGGGCTGCTGTGGATGTCGCTTTCGGGTTTGTTGTTCGTCGTGCTGAACGCGTTGTTGCGCACCATGAGCCTGCAACTGCATCCGATGCAGGCGCAGTTTCTGCGCTATCTCGCGGCGGTGCTGGTGATGTTGCCGCTGGTGGCGCGCGCCGGCGTGAGGGCGTACTGGCCGCAGCGACTGGGGGGGCAGTTTACCCGTGGCGCGATGCATGCCGCGGGCCTGGTGCTGTGGTTCACTGCGCTGCCGCACATTCCGCTGGCCGATACCACGGCGATCGGCTTCACCGGCCCGATCTTCATCATGCTGGGTGCCTACCTGTTCTTCCGCGAGGCCATGCGGTGGGAGCGCTGGGTTGCGGCCCTGGTCGGTTTTTCCGGCGTGCTGGTGGTCGTGGGCCCGCAGATGTCAGGCGATACCGGGCCCTACAACCTGTTGATGCTCGCGTCGAGTCCGGTGTTCGCGGCGTCCTTCCTGATGACCAAGGCATTGACCCGCTATGAGCGGGTCAATGTCATCGTGTTCTGGCAGGCCCTCACGGTCACTGTGTTCAGCCTGCCGATGGCGATCTGGTTCTGGCACCCGCCGACCGTCTGGCAGTGGCTGGCATTCCTGGTCGCCGGCATGCTCGGGTCGGCGGCGCATTACAGCGTCACGCGCGGCTTTGCCATTGCGGACATTTCCTCCACGCAGTCGGTCAAGTTCCTTGATCTGGTGTGGGCGGCGGCGCTGGGATGGCTGGTGTTCGGCGACATACCGACCCGTTCGACCTTGATCGGCGGCGTGATCATCAGCGCCTCGACGATCTGGATCGCCCATCGGGAATCACGGCGACGCCGGCGGTGATGCGCCGCGCGATGGGCAGGCCTCCTGGGAGGCTGTCGGGAGTCTCCTAGAGCCGGGACAACCGGTCCAGTGCGCTGTTCAGCGTCTCGTCTTTCTTGGCAAAGCAGAAGCGGATGACGTTCTGGTCGAACCCGTCGCCGTAAAAGGCCGACAGCGGAATCGCCGCCACACCGATTTCAGTGGTCAGCCATTTGCAGAATTCACCGTCACCGAGCATGCGCTCGGGAGCCGCCAGCGCGGAAATATCGACGCATTGGAAATAACTGCCTTCGCTGGGCAGCAACTTGAACCGGGTGCGCTCCAGGCCGGCGCGGAACAGGTCGCGCTTGCGCTGGTAGAACGCCGGCAGGTCCAGGTAGTGCCTTGGTTCAGCCATGAAGCTGGCCAGGCCGTATTGCATCGGTGTGTTGACGGTGAACACATTGAACTGGTGCACCTTGCGGAACTCGGCTGTCATGCTTGCCGGGGCGGCCACGAAGCCGATTTTCCAGCCGGTGACATGGTAGGTCTTGCCAAAACTCGAGACGATGAACGCCCGCGCAGCCAGCCCCGGGAATCGCGCAGCACCATGGTGCTGCTGACCATCGAACACCATGTGTTCATAGACCTCGTCACTGATCAGCAGCACATCGGTGGGCTCCAGCAGTTCCTGCAGGCGCTCCATGTCCTGGCGCGACCAGATGGTGGCGGTTGGATTATGCGGGCTATTGATCACGATCGCACGGGTGCGTGCATTGATGGCCGCGCCAATCTTGTCGAAGTCCGGGCGGAACGTGCCAGGTGTGAGCGGGACCCGCACCGGTACGCCGCCCGCCAGCACGATGTTGGGCACATAACTGTCGTAACACGGATCGAGCACGATGACTTCGTCCCCCGTGCGTACGACGGCCAGGATCGCGGTCAGGATAGCCTGCGTGGCGCCTGCCGTGACGGTGATCTCGCTATTGGCGTCGTAGGCCCGCCCGCCATGCGGCCCGTGCCAGCTATGCAGCTTGGACGAGATGGCGTTGCGCAGTTCGGCCACGCCGGTCATTGGCGGGTACTGGTTGCGTCCTTCGGCCATCGCCAGCGACACGACGTCGACCAGTTTCGGGTCGCACGGGAAATCCGGGAAGCCCTGGCCCAGGTTGACGGCATTCTTTTCCGCGGCCAGCGTCGACATGACCGTGAAGATGGTGGTGCCGACGTCCGGCAGTTTGCTGGTGAGTTCGGGTGTACGGGCAGTCACAGCGGTCATGGTTCAACGATGGTTTTTTGGGAGGTCAATAGGGGCGGTGCCGCTTTGCGTCACCATGCCAGGCCTGTTCGACCCGACGTCACAGTTCATATTCGCTGGCGTGTCCGGTCATCGCATGCGCGACCAGTTGGCGGTCGAGACGGTCGCTGAGCAGTTCGGCAAAGGTCAGCACGAAGTTGCGCAGGTAGGCGCCGCGCTTGAAGGCGACGCGCGCCACGTTCTGACCGAAAAGATGCCCCGCCGGGCGCACGACCAGCGTCTCGTCGCCTTTTTCAGCGAGGTCGCGCACCGCCATCTCGGCCACGATGCCGACCCCCATACCCAGGCGCACATAGGTCGTGATTACGTCGGAGTCGATGGCCTCGAGGACGATGCGTGGTTGAAGATTGCGTGTGCCGAATGCCTGGTCGATCCGGGTGCGTCCGGTGAACGACGGGTGGTAGGTGACCAGAGGTTCTTTGGCCAGGTCTTCCAGGGTAATGCGCTCGCAGTTGAGCAACGGGTGCCCGGCGGGCAGCGCCAGCATGTGTTGCCATTCGTAACAGGGCAGGCTCACCAGTCCTGCATAGGCTGCCAGTGACTCGGTCGCAATGCCGATGTCGGCGGTCTCGTCCATCACCATCTGGGCCACCTGGTCGGGCGCGCCCTGGTGCAGGCTGACATTGACCTTTGGGTAGGCCTGGCGCAACCGGGTCACCGACTGCGGAAGGACATAACGCGCCTGCGTGTGGGTGGTGGCGATGGACAACGTGCCGCTGTCCTGGGCACTGTATTCGTTGCCGATGCGTTTGAGATTGCCCACCTCGCGCATGATCAGCTCTACGCTCTTGAGCACCTGCAAGCCGGGTTCAGTGACCCTTTTGAGCCTTTTGCCGTGGCGCGTGAAGATCTCGATGCCGAGTTCTTCCTCCAGCTCGATGATCGCCTTGGACACGCCGGGCTGCGAGGTGTGCAGCGCTTTTGCCGCCTCGGTGAGGTTGAGGTTGCGTCTGACGGCCTCCTGAACAAAGCGGAACTGGTGCAGATTCATGTCGGTTGCGGACCCATGGAAGTCGATTATGCCTTCCGTCCCGGGCGCCGTCCCCGGGTTGTCCGGTCGGTCGTTTCAGCCCAGCGCGACGCGGGCCAGCATGTCGACGACGCGGGGGTTCTCGCCGACCGCCGGCTGCAGCGCGATGTCGAGTCCGGGGTGTGCGCCAGCCAATGCGCGCACCAATGCCGGCAGGTCTTCGCGGGCATGGCGGCCGACCCCGAGAAACATCGGAACCACCTGGATGGCAGTGCAACCGGCCGCGACAAATTCGCCTACGACGCTGGCCAGGTCGGGTTGCATCAGCTCCAGGTAGGCGCATTGCACCTGCACGCGGGGGTCGATGTCGCGCATGCGCTGCGCCACAGCCTCCACGGGCCGGCTCCACAACGGATCACGCGAACCGTGTGCGAAAAGGATGGTGGCGCGTGTCATTAACGTCTCAGCACCAGCCAGGTAAACGCGGACAAGGACAACACGGAGTAGATCAGGCCCGGCGCAGCCGCGGCCAGCCAGGGCCACCAGTTGCGCAAGTTGCCAAAATGGCCGAACAGGTTATTGAGCAGGAAAAAACTGATACCGGTCATCACGCCGATGAAGACGTAGGTCGATATGCTGGTGGTGCGGAAATGCAGATAGGCGAAGGGCAGGGCGAGCACCACCATCACCAGGCAACTGAGTGGATAGAAAATTTTGCGCCAGAGCTCGATTTCATACCGTTGCGACGCCTGGTCGTTGGCGTCCAGGTGGCGCATGAACAGAAACAGGTCGATGATCGGCATGCGTTCGGGTCTGAGCAACGCCACCGCCGCCATCTCCGAGGTCAGCGTCGTGGGCCACCGGTACTGCGCGAGGCTCTCGCTGTTCGCTTGCGGATCGCTGGCGGTGCGCGGGACAAACTCGGTGCGTTGGACGTCGTGGAGCAACCACGCGCCGTTGCCTGCGAACTCACCAGTGGCGGCCGAACTGGTCGACACCAGTTTGCCGCTGCCCTCGAACTCGATGATCCGGATCCGGCGCATGCCTCCGTTGGATTGGAGCGCGCCGACGTTGACCCAGAACGAGCGGTCTCCTTGTTTTTCCCGCAACCAGGCCCCCGTCTGCCCGACCGTGATCTCCCGCAGGTACTGGGCGCGCAGAAACTGTCCGGCACGATCGGCAACCGGTACCAGGAAGTCGCCGATCGCAAATGTAACCAGGGTGAACAACATGCCAAGCCCCAGCATGGTGCGCAGGGCGCGCCAGGGGTCCAGGCCGCTGGTGCGCAATACGGTGAACTCGGAGTTCTGCGCCAGGCGTGCCATGACGAACACCGAACCGATCAGCACCGTGATCGGCAATAGGTCATAGAGACTGCTGACCGACAGTGTGGCGACAAAGGCCAAGGCATGGCGTAACTGGTAGCCATCCGGGCCGTTGGAGTTCACCCAACGCAACTCGCCGACAAAGTCGATGAATGCAAACAACGCCAGGAAGGCCAGTGTGGTGAATCCTACGGCCGACATCACCTCGCCGTAAATCATGCGGCGCGCGGTCTTCATGGTGTCGCCACCTTTTGACCGTCGCGCGGCCCCGCCGTGCGCGGGTGCGGTCGCAGGCTCAGGTTCCAGTGTTTCACGATCAGCAGCAGGCCGGTGACCACGAATGCGCCTCCGTGCAGCAGCAGGTTGAAATACCAAAAGTCGGTGGTTCCCGAGCCGATCCGGCTCGCGCCCAGGTTGACCATGTTGTAGTACACGATGAAAGTGAAAAGCGAGAACATCAGGTTGCCGTTACGACCGATGCGCGGGTTGACAGCGGAAAAGGCCAGCGCGATCAGGACAAAGTTGATCGACGCCAGGGCCAGTCCGAAGCGCCAGGACAACTCTCCCATGAAAGGCGCGGTGCCGCCTGCCAGCAGGGTCTTTGTCGACAACACGTTCGGGGGCCGGGCGCGTGCATCCTGCTGAACCTTTTCATCGACCAGGATGCCGTATTGCTCGAATTCGCTGATCTTGAACGCCGGGCTGGCGATCTGGTTCTCCAGCCGCTGGCCATTGGAGAGCAACAAGAAGCGGTCGTCGCCGACGTTTTCGATGCTGCCGGCGCGTGCCGATGTAACGATCTGTTTGCCTTTTTCCGTTGCGGCGATGAATACCTGCCCTGCCGTCTTGCCCCCGATCGAGTCCTTGTCGATGAAGAACACGCGGTCGCCGCTGGCTGATTCCTGGAACTGCCCTGGACTGACCCGTTCCAGATCGCCGCGCTGCTCATAGCGGTCACGCAGTGTCTGGGACTGCTGATTCGACCAGGGCCAGACAAAAACGGCCAGCACGGCAATCACCAGCCATACCGGCCATGCGAACCGGATCAGCGGCATCAGGAAGCTTCCCAGGCCTTGTCCACTGGAGAACCAGACCACCATCTCGCTGTCGCGGTACATGCGGGACAGCGTGGCTACGATGGACACGAACAGGCTCAATGTCAAAATTGTCGGCGCATGGCCAAGCACCGTGTAGCCGAGCACCTTCATCACCTCGGCTGGGTCGACGCTGCCGCGCGTGGCCAGACCGACGGTTCGGATCAGGAACATCGTCATCACGATCGTGGCGAGGACCACTACTGTGGCCCCGAACGTTCGTGACATCTCCTTGTGCAGGGCAGAATGGAATAACATCGCTTGCATTGAAAGACCCAATTATGAACTTTGAATTAGTGTCGATGACCGTGTCCGATGCCGCGGTGTGCAAGGGCGATGTTTTGGTGGTACTCGTGCCGAAGGCGTTCAAGCCCGGCAAGGGCGTGGTACCCGACCTGATCGTAGCGGCCCTCAAATCCGGTGATCTGGAGACCAAGGCGGGCAAGCTGCTGCCCTTGTACCAGGTGCCGGGCGTTGCCTGCAAGCGGCTGATCCTGGTGGGATGCGATGAGGGCAAGCCGCGCCAGGTTCGGCAAGCGGTGGCTGCCGCGGTGGCGGCGGTGAAATCAACTAACTGCCGCAAGATCGTCGTCTGCCTGGCTCCGTCGGCCGACGAAGACGCGGTCCGTATGGCGGTCATGGCATCGGCGGAGGCCAGTTACGTCTACACGACCACCAAGTCGAAACCGGAACCCAGGGTTTTGAGCCAGGTGACGGTCGGCGTGACGGATGCAGCGCCAATGCGCACAGCATTTGACCGTGTGGTGGCCGCCGTCAAGGGCGTGGAGTTCGCCAAGGAATGGGCCAACCGGCCGGGCAATCACGCTACACCGACCATGCTGGCAGATGCCGCCAAGGGTCTGGCCAAGGCGCCGCTGGTCCAGTGCGAGGTGCTGGGCCCCAAACAGGTGGCCAAACTTGGCATGGGGGCTTTCATGGCCGTGGCCATGGGTTCACACGAGGAACTGCGGTTCATCGTGCTGCGCTACAACGGCGGCCCCAAGGGCGAGGCGCCGATGGTTCTGGTTGGCAAGGGCATTTCATTCGACAGCGGCGGCATCTCGATCAAACCGGCGTCGGAGATGGATGAGATGAAGTACGACATGTGTGGCGCGGCCAGCGTGCTGGGCGTGTTCCGCGCACTGGGCGAACTCAAGTTGCCCATGAACGTGGTGGGCCTGATCCCGAGTTGCGAAAACATGCCCGACGGCAAGGCAGTCAAGCCCGGTGACGTGGTCACCAGCATGAGCGGGCAGACCATCGAGATACTGAACACCGATGCAGAGGGCCGACTGGTGCTGTGCGATGCGCTGACCTATGCCGAGCGGCTCGAGCCCAGGGCTGTCGTCGACATCGCCACCCTGACCGGCGCCTGTGTGATCGCGCTTGGCGGCGTGCGCAGTGGCATGTTCAGCAGCTCGGATGCGTTGGCGAACAGCCTGCTTGCCGCTGGTGAGTCCGCGCAGGACCCTTGCTGGCGCATGCCGCTCGATGACGACTACGCCGAAGGGCTCAAGACCAATTTCGCCGATGTAGCCAACGTGGCGGGTCGCCCGGCCGGCGCCATCACGGCAGCCAAGTTCCTGCAACGCTTTGCCGAAAAATACCCCTGGGCGCACCTGGACATCGCCGGTACCGCCTGGAAAGGTGGGGCGGCCAAGGGGTCAACAGGACGGCCGGTTCCGTTGTTGCTCGAGTTTCTGTGGGCCTCGGCCGGGCAGGGCCAGGTGGCAGTGCCCAAGGCTCCGGCGCGTGCGCGCCGCAAGGCCTGACGTCTTGGTTTGCGAACGACCGGCGCCTGCGCGAGGCGACCAGACCGCGCCATTGCCACGAGACATGGCACGCATGTGTTCGGGTCAGGTTCGGTATGACTGAGGTCGCATTTCACTTCAACATGCTGGACAAAACCGCTTATCTATGCCGGTTGTTGCGCAAGGCGGTTGGCCAGGGCGCCAGGGTGGCAGTCTCCGGTCCCGATGCGGCGCTGCACGATCTCGACGGTGCGCTGTGGTCCTTTTCCGCCACCGACTTCGTGCCCCATTGCCGCGCTGACAGCGAAGCCATCGTGCTCGAAGCCTCGCCTGTGGTGTTGGGGGTGTCGCCGCTCGAGGCGCCACACCAGGACGTGCTGCTGAACCTCGGCGCCCAGGTCCCGACCGGGTTCGAGCGCTTCTCGCGCGTGATCGAGGTCGTGGGACCGGGGGATCAGGAACGTGCCGACTCGCGCCAGCGCTGGAAGTACTATCAGCAGCGCGGTTACGCGTTGGTTCGGCACGATCTTTCGCCCAAGGTAGGCGGCTGATGGTTACGACGACACGCGGTTTTCCGCGATTTCTTCCGACGCTGACCGAGGTCGTACGGGTACCGATGCAGCCAGTCGAGCCGCCTGAGGACCCCGCCGTAGTGGAGGCCGCGCGACGCGAGGCGTTCGCACAGCGTATGCGGGCCCGCCTGCGCGACGCCCTCGACGGACGGATGCAGGACGTGGTGGCCTACGCCATGCTGGAGCAGGTGGACGTGATCGGCGACCGGTTGCGCCTGCAGATGGAGGGCATGGTGCGCGATTCGCTGGACACGATCACCGAGCGGTTGCGCTCCGAGCTCGATGCCATGGTGCGTGAGGCCGTGGATGCGGTGTTGTCCGATGACGCCCCGGACGTGGAGCCTGAACCGGCAGCGCCGCCTGCTGCGGATCACGGCTCCTGACGCGCGCGCGCAAGCAGCGCGTGGGTGTTTTCGTCGCTCTCTACCGGCCTGGCTATAGGCCGGGTTGCAACGGCGGATTTCTTGTGATACGCGCGCGCGAAATGCGGTATCCTCGCGGGCTGTTGGGACAAATAACTGAAACAGCTGTCCGCCAACTGAACAAACCCCCCTTGGAGTTCCTATGCAAATGAAATTTCGTGCTACCTTGACGTTGTGCGCGGCCGCGGCCCTGTTGGTTGCCTGTGGCAAAAAAGAAGAGCCTGCGGCTGCTCCAGCGCCAGTAGCAGCCCCTGCCGCCGCGCCTGCGCCAGAGTCTACTTCCGACATCATCAAGATTGGTCACGTTGGCCCGACCAGCGGTGCGATTGCACACCTGGGCAAAGACAACGAGAACGGTGCCCGTATGGCGGTCGAAGAACTCAATGCCAAGGGGGTGATGATCGGTGGCAAGAAGATGACCATTGAGCTGTTGCCGGAAGACGATGCTGGCGATCCGAAGCAGGGTACGGCGGTGGCCACCAAGCTGGTCGACGCCAAGGTCAATGGCGTGATTGGCCATCTGAACTCCGGCACGACGATTCCTGCCTCGCAGATTTACGACGCAGCTGGTATTCCCCAGATCTCGCCATCGGCGACCAACCCCAAATACACCCGCCAGGGCTTCCAGGGCGTTTTCCGCGTCGTGGCTGACGACGTACAGCTCGGTAGCACGCTGGGCAAGTACGCAGTGAACACGCTCAAGGGCAAGAACATCGGCGTCATCGATGACCGTACCGCCTACGGCCAGGGCGTTGCCGAAGAGTTCGAAAAAGCCGTTATCGCAGCTGGCGGCACGATTGTTGGCCACGAGTTCACAACCGACAAGGCGACCGACTTCAACGCCATCCTGACCACCCTCAAGGGCAAAAAGGTCGACTTGGTGTTCTTTGGCGGCATGGACGCTGTTGCCGGCCCGATGATCAAGCAGATGGTGCAACTGGGCATCAAGGCCAAGTTCATGGGCGGCGACGGCATTTGCTCGGCGCAATTACCCAATCTCGCTGGCGCAGCGCTGACAGACGACATGGTCTACTGCGCGGAAGCCGGTGGAGTCGAGGGCGAGCAGAAAGCTGGCATGGAGAAGTTCCGCGCTGACTTCAAGGCCAAGTTCGGTACCGAAGTTCAGGTCTATGCACCGTACGTGTATGACGCTCTGAACGTCATGGTTGCCGCGATGGTCAAGGCTGACTCGGCTGACCCTGCAAAGTACCTGCCTGAGCTCAAGAAGACAGAGTACAAGGGCGTGACGGGCAACATCGCCTTCGACGAAAAAGGCGACATCAAGAACGGCGCCCTGACGCTGATGACCTTCAAGGGTGGCAAGCGCACCGAACTGGCAGTGATCCGCTGATAGCCTGAGCCGGTTCTCCTGTTCTGTAAGGGGCCCCGCCGTGCGGGGCCCTTTTTTTGGTACCTGCCGCGCGTTGCAGGACGACCGGTCGTCTGGCGGCGCGAACAACCGTCGTACGGGTATGCTCGATGGCGTTGGTTACGTCTTTGGCTGTCGGTTCGCGGTGTCGCTGCCCGGCCCTTCGCGCGGCCGATCGTCATCGTCCACGATCATTCCCTGCACTGCTTCAACACCCACCGCATGCCTGCCAATTACGCCCGATTTCTGACGGGACACCATCGCACCGTTGCCGCCGATCGCCAATTGGGCTGGTTACTGGCCTTCGTGGCCGGGGCAATCAATGCGGGTGGTTATCTGGCGGTGCACCAATACACGTCGCACGTCACAGGAATGGTGTCTGCCCTTGCCGACAACCTGGCTCTGGGCGACCTTTCGCTGGTGGTCAATGGTGCCGTCGGCGTGCTGGCTTTTCTTCTCGGAGCGATGACTTGCGCCATCTCGGTCAACTTTGCCCGCCGCAGGGGCATGACCAGTGAATACGCGTTGCCGCTGTTGCTGGAGGCTGCGCTGATCCTGTGTTTCGGCTTGCTCGGCGCACGGCTTGCGTCGTTCGAGGGCTTGCTGGTGCCGTTCACGGTGGTGTTGTTGTGCTTCATCATGGGTTTACAGAACGCGGTCGTGACCAAGCTGTCGGGATCCGTCATCCGCACCACGCACATGACCGGCATCGTCACCGATCTCGGCATCGAACTGGGCAAACTCGTTTACTGGAATGCCGCGCAGGTCGACGGCCAGCATGTGTTGGGCGACCGCAAGCGCATGATGGTGCTCGGTGGGCTATTGGCGGCATTCCTCGCCGGTGGCATATCGGGCGCGTACGGGTTCAAGTGGCTGGGCTACGTCTTCACGGTACCGTTGGCCGTGCTGCTGGCCATACTCGCACTGGTTCCGGCCTGGGATGACTTGCGCGCCAGTCGGCAGGTGCCGAAGCCGTGATGGCAGACACGTCTTGTAAAAGCTGAGCACGTATCACGGGAAAATTTGTGGGGACAAGGTCTGTATCCACCGCGTCACGGCTCAACGGCGTGGACGTGCGCAGATTTTTTCGATAACCCCTTGAGGCCGGTTTGGACCAAAATTTTCACTTTCAAGGCAAGCCGACACTATCACGGTGCTTCAAGGCCCTATTTCACAAACTGCTTGCCCAGCTTGCGAGCCAACGTGCGCCTGTGCATACCCAGGCGGCGGGCTGTTTCCGAGATGTTGAAGCCTGTCTCGGCCAGTATCTCGTGAATGCGTTCCCACTCCAGCGTCTTGATGGATGTGGGGCGGTTGGTCAGCGCGACCTCGATATTGCCGGTGGCGCGGGTGAATGCGGCTTCAATGTCGTCGGTGTTCGACGGCTTGGCCAGGTAATGGCAGGCCCCCAGCTTGACGGCTTCGACGGCGGTGGCAATGCTGGCAAAGCCGGTGAGCACCACGATGAGCATGTCGGCGCTGTGGGCATGCAGCGTTTGCACACAGGCCAGCCCCGAGGCTTCACCGTTGAGTTTGAGGTCTACCACCGCGAACTCGGGGTTGCTGCTGGCCAGTAGCGCCTTGACCTCGTCATGGCTGGTGGCCAGCTGCACAGCATAACCCCTGCGCTCAAACGAGCGGCCCAGGGTGCGGGCAAAAGCGGCGTCATCCTCAACAATAAGCAGTGACGGGTTATCGTCTTCTGCAGACATCAGGGACGGTGTCAGCGCCGCGCCGGGGGCCGGAGCAGGGTAGGGGTGTTCAGCGTTCATCAGATTCCTTGTCGGTGCTGACAGCGAGCGCCATGGCAGCCAGCGGCAGTGTGATGGTCACACAAGCGCCGCCTTCGGGCGGGTTGGTGGCGGTTACCACACCGCCCAGGGTGCGGGCCACATTAACCACCCAAAAAAGGCCCAGTCCGCCGCCCGGCCGCCCTTTGGTGGAGTTGTACGGTTTGCCCAATTGCGCCAGCGTGGTGGGCGCAAAGCCGGGACCACGGTCGGTGCAGCGCAACACCAGGTCACCGGCCTCACGCGCCACCGACAGGTGCAGCCACTGGCCTGAGGATTCGAGTGCGCTGTCGAGCACGTTGAAAATCATCTGCTTGACCGCCGAATCAGACACCACCTGCAGGTCCTGACCAAACTGGTTGTCGTAATGCAAGGCGGAGCGCGTGCGGGTGTGCCGCCATTCTTCGACAAGACCGTCCATGAAGGTGGTGATGGTGGTGGCGGCAGAGGACTCTCCACGCGTCTCACCCGCCGATAACAAAATGCCACTGACAATGGTCTTGCAGCGCTTGAGCTGGTTTTCCATTTCGGCGACTTCCTGCCGCAGTTCGACGTCAGCTGCGAGGGCTGGCATGCGCCGCCAGTCACCCAAAATCACCGCCAGTGTGGCGAGTGGCGTACCCAGTTCATGCGCCGCGCCACTGGCCAGCAGGCCCATACGCACGATGTGCTCTTCCTCTGCCGCGCGCTGGCGCAGGGCAGCCAGCCCGATGCTGGCGACGCACATGGTGCGAAAGCCAGACGGGTCCTTCAATCCTGATATGTTCACGGATGAATGGGCCGAGTTCCGGGACGAGATTCAGCACGTTGCCGAAACCCACAATTGGACGACTAGTGAACGCGATAGCGTCATGAACGCACTGACTTCTTTGCCGGATACTTCTGCGAAGTTGATCTGGCAACACTATGCTGAGCGTGGCCGCGAGTTCATCCGTCACAACCTGCATCGCAACGTCAAGCCGAAACCGACCTAATGCGACTTTGGCGCCTTGATGTAGTACTGCGGGGTGTCACAGGCAATTCGTCAAGCTGGGGGCGAAATGGCCAGAAGATCCTTACGTGACAACTTCATAATGAAAAAAATCAATGCCACATTGGTTGTCAGGAGCAATCGTGCCGGGTCATCCACGGATTGACGAGGGTGAAGGTCTTGTCTGCAGTCATGATCTGCTGGAAGTCTTGCGCGCCGACATCGATGCCGCTTGTTACGCCCTTGAGGCAGACCGCTGGTCCCAGTACCTTCGCAGGTGTGTTGTTAGAGCGATCTTCTCCTTTGTCGAAGCAGTAGTCGAGTGTGTGAAGGTTGAATTGCGGTCCACCGTGCGAACAGGCCAATATCCTGCGTCGTCGCTGACACCAAACGAGCAGGAGACCATGGGACCATTGGCTGTCATCGGCGCGCCGGTGGGCAAGTTCTTGCCGTTGGATCAGAATCTAAAGCGTACCTTCAAACTGGCGGCAAAGGTCTGGCAAATCAATTTCCGCTTGGACACCGGCGGCGAGGATTTCAGAGACTTTTTGTCTGCCAAATCTGCGCGCAATCGCCTGACCCATCCGCATACGTTCTACGATGTTGAGGTGACCGACCATGACATGCATTGCCACACAATCGCTGGCAAATGGGTTCGGCGAGAGCTTCAACGCCTCTTCCACAAACGCGTCGAGTCACTTTCTCAGGGCATGTCAGACCTGAGCGCGAATGGCTGTTGCTCGGCACAGCCTTCACTGATGGCGAATAAAACTGGGATAGTCCATCCCGTCACTCAAGCGGAGTGCCAACGGCCTGCCGCTTGACTTGCGATTGACCATATACCGCCGGCTGAGGTCGCGCGACCCTGACACCATGATTACGAGTTCGGCAAATTGCTGCATTCAATGATCAAATGTGCAGTACCCGAGGGCAAGGATGGCTGCCGCAATTTAGAACGCAGCCCGCGCCCACGAACTGCAGCGCCGCTGGCGCACGATCAAACCTGACCAGTTGGAAGAGGTTGCGGGCGACTTGTGGCGTGACGCCACGTTGCGTGAATTGGGTCCGGCGCGGGCCGCGAAGGAATGGTTGCGACCGGTCAATGCATTCGCAATTCTGATTGGCCTGATTGCAAGGCTGCTGAGCATTGACTCATCCCATCGCAACAAGGGCCAACCAAGCGCAAATCTATTGGCGGGTCTGATGGGGGGTAGGCACAATAGAAAAAGCCCACAACCCGCATGCATGCGGGTTGTGGGCTATATCTGGCGGAGAAGGCGGGATTCGAACCCGCGGAGGGTATAACCCCTCGCACGCTTTCCAGGCGTGTGACTTAAACCGCTCATCCACCTCTCCAGTCGCCGGGATTGTAGCAGTGCGCGTCGGCACTAAGAGCACAGATGACGCGTACGCTTCAACCCTGTGGATATGCCCGCACGCCGTCCCGTTGCCAGCGTTCGGCGCCAGGGCCAATGTCAGGCCTTTGTGGTCTGGATCATCTTCATTGCCGAGCCGATCAAGGCGGAGACTTCGGTCATGTTGCTGGGCACGATCAGGGTGGTGGTGGCGTCTGCGGCCACCTTGGCGTAGGCTTCGACAGCCTGTTCTGCCACCTTCAGCTGCACCGCCTGCTGCCCGCCTGGCTTCTCGATCGCCGCCGCGATCCGTTCAATGGCCGTGGCGGTTGCATCGGCGACTGCGATGATGGACTCTGCTTCGCCTTGTGCGCGGTTGATCACGGCTTGTTTTTCACCCTCGGAGCGGGCAATGAAGGCTTCACGTTCTCCGGTGGCGATGTTGATCTGTTCCTGGCGCCGGCCTTCAGATGCTGCGATCAGGGCGCGCTTCTCGCGTTCTGCCGTGATCTGGGCCTGCATGGCGTGCAGGATCTCCTTGGGGGGGGTCAGGTCCTTGATTTCGTAGCGCAGCACCTTGACGCCCCAGTTCAACGCGGCTTCGTCGATGGCGTGGACGATCTGGGCATTGATGATGTCGCGTTCCTCGAACGTCTTGTCGAGTTCCAGCTTGCCGATCACCGAACGCAGTGAGGTCTGTGCGAGCTGGGTCACGGCCATGATGTAGTTCGATGAGCCGTAGCTGGCCCGCATCGCGTCGGTGACCTGAAAATACAGGATGCCGTCGACCTGCAACTGCGTGTTGTCGCGCGTGATGCAGACCTGGCTGGGCACATCCAGGGGAATTTCCTTCAAGCTGTGCTTGTAGGCCACACGGTCGATAAACGGCACCAGTATGTTGAGTCCGGGTGCCAGGGTGACAGTGTACTTGCCAAGGCGCTCCACCACCCAGGCGTTTTGCTGTGGCACCACCTTGATGGATCGGGTGATGAAAATGGCGGCTAATACAAACAGGACGATTGCGACTTCCATTGGGAACCTTCTTTCTTATTGAACTTTTTTTAGCAGTAGGCGGTTGCCTACCAATTCGCTGACCCGATGCATACCGGCGCTCGGCTGCACATGGTCAGGGTGAATACCGGTCCAGTTGGCGCCCCGGTATTTAACTCTGGTTGTACCGTCGGGTTGCCAGGTCTCGACCAGCACGGTTTCGCCCACATCGAGGTTGACGCTGCGCATGGACCGGACCGACGGATCCGATGCCCGACGTTTGCGGATCTGATGCCAGGCGACCACCGCCGCGCACCCCACGACCGCACCGACAACCAGTTGCACTGTGGTGCCGGCCCCCGCATGGGCAGCCAGAGCCGCGGCAGCGGTTCCCAGCGCCAGCATCAACAGGTAAAACGTACCGGTGACCAGCTCGATCCCCACCGCCGCACCTGTGACCAGCCACCAGATGGTCGACTCCTGCATCTAGACTCCTTTGTGTAAATAACGCCGTATTTTGCGGGCAAAGTGTAAACCGGCAGTTTGGATGGTCCGCTAATTCCCTACACTGCGACCCTTGGACTTTTTTCTGGGAAAACCCCGGAGCCTGGAGATCGCATGAAATTTCGTTTCCCCATCGTCATCATCGACGAGGACTTTCGCTCGGAGAACACGTCCGGATTGGGTATTCGTGCACTTGCTCAGGCCATCGAGACGGAAGGGTTCGAGGTGCTCGGTGCCACCAGTTATGGTGACTTGTCGCAGTTTGCCCAGCAGCAGTCGCGGGCCAGTGCCTTCATTTTGTCGATCGACGACGAAGAGTTCACGACCGACGCCGATCATGGTCCGGCGATCCAGAACCTGCGCAAGTTCATCACCGAGGTACGGCGCAAGAACCTGGACGTGCCGATTTACGTGTATGGCGAGACGAAGACCTCGCGCCACATACCGAACGACATCCTGCGTGAACTCCATGGGTTCATCCATATGTTCGAAGACACGCCGGAATTCGTCGCGCGCCACATCATCCGCGAGGCCAAGAGTTACCTCGAAGGTGTGCAACCGCCATTCTTCAAGGCCTTGCTCGACTATGCCGAGGATGGGTCCTATTCCTGGCACTGCCCCGGCCATTCGGGTGGCGTCGCATTCCTTAAAAGCCCGGTCGGCCAGATGTTTCACCAGTTCTTTGGCGAGAACATGTTGCGCGCCGACGTCTGCAATGCGGTGGAAGAACTCGGGCAACTGCTCGACCATACCGGGCCGGTGGCGGACTCGGAGCGCAATGCCGCGCGGATCTTCAATGCCGACCATTGTTTCTTTGTCACCAATGGCACCAGCACGTCGAACAAGATGGTGTGGCACCACTGTGTGGCGCCCGGGGACGTGGTCGTGGTGGACAGGAACTGTCACAAGTCGATCTTGCACGCCATCATCATGACGGGCGCGATTCCGGTTTTTCTCAAGCCCACGCGGAACCATTTCGGCATCATCGGCCCGATTCCGAAGGAGGAGTTCGAGCCGGCGGCGATCCAGGCCAAGATCCGCAAGAACCCGCTGCTCAAGGGGGTCGATGCCAAGAGCGTCAAGCCGCGCGTACTGACGATTACCCAGTCGACCTATGACGGCGTGTTGTACAACACCGAGACCATCAAGGGCATGCTCGACGGGTATGTCGAGAACCTGCATTTCGACGAGGCCTGGTTGCCCCATGCTGCGTTCCATCCGTTCTACGGTGCCTACCATTCGATGGGCAAGAAGCGCACACGGCCCAAAAAGGCCGTCGTGTATGCGACCCAATCGATCCACAAGCTGCTGGCCGGCATCAGCCAGGCCAGCCAGGTGCTGGTGCAGGATGCGCAGGAGGTCAAGCTCGACCGCCACCTGTTCAACGAAGCCTATCTGATGCATACCAGCACCAGCCCGCAGTACAGCATCATTGCCAGTTGCGATGTGGCTGCGGCCATGATGGAGCCGCCCGGCGGCACGGCGCTGGTCGAAGAGAGCATCGCCGAGGCGCTGGATTTCCGACGCTCGATGCGCAAGATCGACGATGAATACGGCGACGACTGGTGGTTCAAGGTCTGGGGGCCGGATCACCTGGCGGATGACGGAATCGGGCGCGCCGACGACTGGATCATCAAGGGGGAATCACGCAAGGGGAAATCCGGCGTGAACTGGCACGGCTTCGGCAAGCTGGCGGCCGGCTTCAACATGCTCGATCCGATCAAGTCGACCATCGTCACGCCGGGCATGGACCTCAATGGCAAATTCGCCAAGACCGGCATCCCGGCAAGCATCGTTACCAAGTTTCTGGCCGAGCATGGGGTGGTGGTTGAGAAGACCGGTCTGTACAGCTTTTTCATCCTGTTCACGATCGGTATCACCAAGGGCCGCTGGAACACCTTGTTGACGGCCTTGCAGCAGTTCAAGGACGACTACGCCAAGAACCAGCCGATGTGGCGCATCCTGCCCGAGTTCTGTCGCGACCACAGAAAGTACGAAAAGATGGGGCTGGCCGATCTGTGCCTGTTCGTACACCGCTTGTATGCAAAGTACGACATTGCGCGCCTGACCACCGATATGTACCTGAGCGATCTGGCTCCGGCGATGACACCCAGCGACGCCTATGCCCACATTGCACGGCGCAAGACCGAGCGGGTCCCGATCGACGATCTGGAGGGCCGCATCACGGTGGGGCTGGTCACGCCGTATCCGCCGGGAATACCGCTGCTGATCCCGGGTGAGGTGTTCAATCGCAAGATCGTCGACTATCTGAAGTTCTCGCGCGAATTCAACGAGCAATGCCCGGGTTTTGGAACAGACATCCATGGCCTGGTGACCGAGCCCGACGAGACCGGCGTTGTGCGCTACTACGCAGACTGCGTCGGAGGCAAATAACCACCAGGTGACTGGTGGGGACGGGGCCCGGGGGCCCGCAATGCCCAGCGGCAACTTGCCGCCGGTCGTCGCGCAGTGTCAGGCGCCGCTGTCGGTCAATGTAGAGATCGCCACGGCGTTGAATCCGCCGTCGACATAGGTGATTTCAGCGCTGACGCCGCCAGCGAGGTCGCTGAGCAGGAACGCCGCCACATTGCCGACATCATTGATCGTCACGTTGCGCCGGATCGGCGATGCATTCGCGACCACGCTGAGCAACTTGCCGAAATCCTTGATGCCGCTGGCGGCCAGCGTTTTGATCGGGCCGGCGCTGATGCCGTTGACCCGGGTGCCACGCGGCCCCATGGCCTCGGCCAGGTAACGCACCGAGGCCTCGAGCGAGGCCTTGGCCAGGCCCATGGTGTTGTAGTTGGGCACAATGCGCTCAGCACCCAGGTAGGTCAGCGTCAACAGGGACGATTTGTCGCTGAGCATGGGCAGGGCAGCCTTGGCCATGCCGGCGAAGCTGTAGGCGCTGATGTCGTGTGCGATGCGGAAGTTCTCGCGGGTCAGCCCGTCGAGGAAATTGCCGGCAATCGCCTCGCGCGGTGCAAAACCGATGGCATGGACAAAACCATCGAACTGGGGCCAGGTTTGCGACAAGTCGGAGAACATGCGCTCGATTTGCGCGTCGTCACCCACGTCGCAGTCGAATATCAGCCTGGAATCGAGGCCTGCGGCAAATTCGGTGATGCGGTCCTTGAAACGTTCGCCAACATAGCTGAACGCGAGTTCGGCACCTTGCGCCCGGCAAGCCTTCGCAATGCCATAGGCAATGGAACGGTTGCTCAATACACCGGTGATCAACAATTTCTTGCCATCCAGAAAGCCCATACCCAAATCTCCAGAAAAAATCCTGCAGAATTGTCGCATGCGTCGCCTGTTGCCCTTATTGCTTTTCCTGCTGGCTTTGCCGGCATGGGCGACACATGGATATGCCCTGTGGGGTGAGCTGAAGTACCCGGCCGGTTTCGACCACTTCGACTATGTCAATGCGCAGGCGCCCAAACGTGGCGAGTTGCGCCTGGTCAGCAATCTGCGTGTGTCCACGTTCGACAAGTACAACCCGTTCACGATCCGCGGCAACGCGCCTGCCTACCTCTCGGCGCTGATGTTCGACTCGTTGCTGACAGGGTCTCTGGACGAGACCGGCTCCGCCTACGGCCTGCTGGCCGATGATGTGGACGTATCGAGCGACGGCATGAGCGCGACGTTTCGCCTGCGCCCGCAGGCACGGTTCCACAACGGCGACCCGGTACTTGCGGCTGACGTCAAGCACAGCTACGACACCCTGGTAGGTCCTTTCGTATCGCCGGCATACAAGAGTTTGCTGCACGATGTCCTGGGTGTCGACGTTCTCGATGCGCTGACGGTGCGCTACCGGTTTCGCAAGCCCAATCGCGAACTGCCGCTCACCGTGGGCTCCCTGCCGGTGTTCAGCCGCAAATGGGGTGTGGAGAACGGCGTTACCAAGCCCTTCGACAAGGTCGTGATGGATACGCCGATCGGTAGCGGTCCGTACCGGATCGGACCGGTCAAGTTCGGCAAGGACATTACCTATGTGCGCGACCCCGACTACTGGGCGCGCGATCTCAATGTGCGCCGGGGCACGGGCAATTTTGATCGCATCACGGTCAAGATCTACAGGGACAACACGGCGCGGCTCGAGGCCCTGAAAGCGGGCGAGTTTGACCTGATGCGCTTCTTCTCGGCGGGCGACTGGGCCCGGCGCGTGACCGGCAAGAAGTTCGATACCGGGGAGTTGGTCAAGGTGGAGTTCAAGCACAGCCTGCCGACTGGTTTCCAGAGCTACGTAGTCAATACCCGACGTCCGTTGCTGAGCGACTTCCGGGTTCGCCAGGCGTTGGGTCTGGCGTTCGACTACGAATGGATGAACCGGCAGATGTTCTACGGTTCGTACCAGCGCGTGAACGGTATGTTCGGCAACACCGCATGTGCGGCCAGCGGCCAACCGTCTGCCGACGAACTTGCGCTGCTCGAACCCTGGCGCGGCAAGGTGCCCGATGCGGTTTTTGGCGCCATGACGGTTCCGCCGCGCACCGACGGCGATTCGTCGCTGCGCAAGAATCTGCGCAAGGCCAAGGCGCTGCTTAACGACGCCGGCTGGGCGGTGCGTGACGGCAAGTTGCGCAACGACAAGGGAGAACCTCTGGTGCTGGAGTACCTCGGCAGCAACGAGGCGGGTGCGCGCACCGTCACGCCATGGGCACGTAACCTGGAGAAGATCGGCATCACACTCAACTTCAGACAGGTCGACTTCGCGCTGTACCAGCAGCGTTTGCAAAAATTCGACTTTGATATCACCACGTTGGCTTATCCGGGTACGAATAATCCTGGTCAGGAATATGCGGACCTGTTCGGCAGCGCGGCCGCCGACATCGAAGACTCGGGCAACATGACCGGTGTCAAGAGTCCGGCCATTGATGCCCTGATCGCACGCATGACCAGCGCCGAAACCCAGCAACAATTGCTGCCAGCATGCCGGGCGCTGGAGCGGGTGGTCAGCCACATGCATTTGCTGATTCCGCAATGGGCGTCCACCACCCACCGCATCGCCTACAACGCGTGGCGGATGGAGCGGCCCGCCACGGTGCCGGCATACGCCCAGGGCGAGGGCTGGGCCATCGACACCTGGTGGGCGAAATAGACCATGTTTTCCTACATCCTTAAACGCCTGTTGCTGATGATCCCCACCTTGCTGGGGGTGTTGACGATCACCTTCATGGTGATCCAGTTCGTGCCTGGTGGCCCGGTCGAACAGTATCTGGCCGAGGCCAAGGCCGGTGTGACTGTTGGCGGAGGTGCCGAAGGCGGGGGGCTGACCTATCGGGGCGCCCAGGGGGTGGATACCGGCCGGTTGGAGCAGATCAAGGCCCTGTACGGCTTCGACAAGCCGGCCCACGTACGCTATGTGGAAATGCTGGGGCGGTTTGCGCAGTTCGACCTTGGGCGCAGCTTCTTTCACAACAAGGACGTCGGGCAACTCATCATTGAAAAACTCCCGGTCTCGATCACGCTGGGGCTGTGGACGTTTTTCATCAGTTATGGCATTGCGGTGCCGCTGGGCGTTGCCAAGGCGGTCAGGGCTGGCAGCCGCTTCGACTTTGTCACCACGCTAATCGTGCTGGTCGGATACGCCATCCCCGGTTTCGTGCTGGGCGTGGCCTTGCTGGTGATTTTTGGCGGGCAGCTGCAATGGTTCCCGCTGCGCGGGCTCACGTCGAGCAACTGGGACGAGATGGCGTGGGGCGCGCGCATCGTCGACTACCTGTGGCATATCGCGATGCCGGTCACCGCCATGGTTTTGGGCAGTTTCGCGGTCACGGCGATGCTGACGAAAAACGCGTTCCTGGAGGAAATACGCAAGCATTACGTCGTCACGGCGCGCGCCAAGGGCCTGAGCGAGAAGCAGGTGTTGTGGAAACATGTGTTCCGCAACGCCCTGATTCCCATCATCACCGGTTTCCCGGCCGCCTTCATCGGCGCATTTTTCACCGGGGCCTTGCTGATAGAAACGCTGTTCTCGCTCGACGGCCTCGGACTGCTGAGCTACGAGAGTGTGATCCGGCGCGACTATCCGGTGGTATTGGGCACCCTGTATCTGTTCACGTTGATCGGTCTGGTAACCAAGCTGATCTCCGACCTGTGCTATGTGTGGGTCGATCCACGTGTGAAATTCGACTGATATCGACATGGCCCCCACGCTCACGTTGTTCGCTGCCCCCGAGGGGGCGTTCAGTCCCTTCGGAGCGGCCGGGCGAGACTGATATGACCGTGCAAAAGTCCGGGAATTCGCCCGCCCGCCGCGCGTGGTTGCGGTTTCGGCGGAATCGACTGGGTTACTGGAGTCTGCTGGCGTTTTGCGCGATGGTGGTGTTGAGCCTGTTTGCCGAGGTGATCTCCAATGACCGCCCGCTGATCGTGCGTTACGAGGGCAGTTATTACTTCCCACTGGTGCAGGACTATCCGGAGACGACCTTTGGCGGTGATTTCCTGACGACGACCGATTTTCTCGATCCGTTCATCGGCGAGGTGCTGGCGCGCGATGGCAACTGGGTCGTTTTTCCGCCCAACCCGTATGGCCCCAGGACACTGAACTACTTCGCCGCCGAGCCAAATCCGTCGGCACCGACGCGCGAGAACTGGCTGGGCACCGATGACCGGGGACGCGATTTGCTGGCGCAGTTGATCTACGGTTTTCGGGTCAGCGTGCTTTTTGCACTGGCGCTGACGGTGACCGGCGTGGCGCTGGGTTTGTTGGCCGGCGCGTTGCAGGGTTACTTTGGTGGCAAGACCGACCTCGCGTTTCAGCGCTTCATCGAAATATGGGGCGCGATGCCGGAGTTGTATCTGCTGATCATCTTCAGTGCGATCTTTGCGCCCAGCCTGGCTCTGCTGCTGCTGCTGCTCAGCCTGTTTGGGTGGATGGGACTGTCCGACTATGTGCGCGCCGAGTTCCTGCGCAACCGGCAGCTCGACTATGTGCGTGCCGCGCGGGCACTGGGCGTGGGCAACTGGCAGATCATCGTGCGTCATATATTGCCCAACAGCCTGACGCCGGTCGTCACTTTTCTGCCGTTTCGCATGAGCGGGGCGATTCTGGCACTGACATCGCTGGATTTCCTGGGCTTGGGTGTGCCGCCGGGAACACCCTCGCTGGGCGAGTTGTTGGCGCAGGGCAAGAACAATATTGACGCATGGTGGATATCCCTTTCCACGTTCGCCGTCCTGGTGACGACCCTGCTATTGCTGACCTTCATGGGCGATGCGTTGCGCGATGCGCTCGACCCGCGCAAGGCAGACCATGGCCCATCGCCGGAGCCGGCGAAATGATCCGCAGGGCAGCCCCAAGGGGAATAGATCTGCAGTGCGCAGCACGGAGCGCCACTAAATGAACCTGCTCGAGGTCAAGGGTCTTCGCGTTGCGTTCGGCGCCACCGAGGTTGTCAAGGGCATTGATTTTTCGATCGCCATGGGTGAAAAGCTCGCACTGGTCGGGGAGTCGGGTTCCGGCAAGACGGTCACCGCGCTCAGTCTGCTTGGCCTGGCCGCCAATGCGCGCTGCCGGGGTTCGGCGCAGTTCGGCGGGGAGCAGGGCGGGGTGGATCTGCTGGCGTTGCCCGAATCGGAGTTGCGTACGATTCGCGGCCGTGACATCGCCATGATCTTCCAGGAGCCCATGACGGCCCTGAACCCGTTGTTTCCGGTGGGCAACCAGATCGCCGAGGTGTTGCAGCTCAAACAAGGCCTGGGCAAGCAGCAGTGTGCCAAGGCCGTTGTCGCGTTGTTGGCCAGCACCGGAATCCCCGAGCCCGAACGGCGGGCGCGGGCGCTGCCGCACCAGTTGTCCGGCGGCCAGCGACAACGCGTGATGATCGCGATGGCATTGGCCTGCAAGCCAAAGCTGCTGCTCGCGGATGAGCCCACCACCGCGCTGGATGTGACAGTGCGCGCCCAGATCCTGGATCTGCTGTCCAGTTTGCAGCAGGAATACGGCATGGCCGTGCTGATGATCACCCATGACCTGAACCTGGTGCGCAAGTTTGCCGATCGGGTGGCGGTGATGGAGGGCGGTCGACTGGTCGAGCACGGGCCGGTCGGCGCCGTGTTTGCGGATCCGCAACATGCCTATACGCGCAGGCTGATCGACAGCAGGCCGAGCCGCGATGTGGTCGAAGTCGATCCCGCGGACGCGTCACAGCCCGAGCGCGCGGCCCTGATGCGCGCCCGGGACCTGAGCGTTGCGTACCCGGTGCCCATTGCCGGCGTGCGCGGCTGGTTTCGCAAGGGAGCGTTTGTTGCCGTCAAGGGTGCGAGCTTCTCTATCGGGCCGGGCATGACGCTGGGTGTGATTGGTGAATCCGGCTCGGGAAAGTCGACTTTGGCCCTGGCGGCACTGGGCCTGCAGCCGTTTGGTGGTCTGTTGGAGGTCGAGGGGCAACCGTGGGGACGCGATACGGCGTCCGACAAGGCGCTGCGCCGCACCGTGCAGGTGGTGTTTCAGGACCCGTTTTCGTCATTGTCCCCGCGCATGACCGTGGAGGAGATCGTCGGCGAGGGGCTGTTGGTGCACCATGTCGCGATGGGAAAGGCCGAACGCCAGCAGCACGTTTTGCAGGCTCTGGCAGAGGTGGGCCTGGATGAGTCGCAGTTTCCCAATTTGCTCAGCCGCTATCCGCACGAGTTCTCCGGTGGCCAGCGCCAGCGACTGGCCGTCGCGCGTGCCTTGATCGTGCAGCCCCGGTTGCTGGTGCTAGATGAACCCACCAGCGCTCTGGACGTGACGATCCAGAAGCAAGTACTGGAATTGCTGCAAAAGCTGCAGCGAGAGCGGCAGCTGAGTTATTTGTTGATCACCCATGACGTGGATGTGATCCGTGCCATGGCGCATCACGTGCTGGTCATGAAGGACGGTGAGATTGTCGAGTCCGGGTCGGTGACCCAGGTTCTCGATGCCCCCCGCCATCCGTATACCAAGGCCCTGATAGCGTCGGTTGTCTGACCCGGTCGGCCTTGCAGGTCCCGGCTCGTGCTGATTTCCCCGGTAATCAGGGGGGGGTGGGATGGTATTGGCCCTCTTTTTGCAGTAAAATTCTGCCTTCACGACCAAGCGGGCGGGTTCTCACCGCCCGTTTTTTTTGGTCGGAGAGTTTTGGTTGGGTCTGGACACACGAACAGGGGAAATAGGTCGAATGGCACTGCAGCAGCTTGTCGAGCAGACGGTAACCGGTCTGGGTTACGAACTGGTCGAAATCGAGCGGTTGGCGGGTGGCTTGGTGCGTATAACGATCGACTTGCCTTACGGCCTCGCAGCGGACCCGTTGGAACCTGTTGATCAGGATGCTCCGGATGGCGATGCCGTGACAACGCGACCCGTCACGGTGGAGGACTGCGAAAAGGTGACCCGGCAGCTGCAGTTTGCGCTGGAGGTCGAGGCCATCGAGTACCAGCGACTGGAAGTGTCGTCACCGGGCATCGATAGATTGTTGCGTGGCGAGCGGGATCTCGAGCGGTTTCAGGGTAGCGAGGTCGACATCACTCTGAAAGAGGCCGTCGGTGCCGCGGCGCAGGGACTGGTGAATGCGAACCGCAAGAAGTTTCGTGGCACGCTTGAGCGTGCCATTGCCGTTGATGGCGCTCCCGCTGGCTGGCAGCTGGTGTGGAGCGAGGCTCCCAAGGACAAGCCGGGTCAGCGGATCAGCAAGCACCGCGCGCCTGCGCCGGTGCAGGTGCTCGGTTTTGTGCTGGACGAGGTGCGTGAGGCGCGTTTGGCGCCGATTGTGAATTTCAAGGGCCGTGGCGGTGCCGCGGGATCGGTTGATGGGTGAGCGGGTCGGGACTTCGCAACGTTGCGGGGTTGTTGGCCAGGCTGCTGGCTCTGGTATGCATTGAAATGGGAGAGGTGTGACATGAATCGCGAAATGTTGATGTTGGTGGAAGCCATCTCGCGTGAGAAGAGCGTCGAGCGTGACGTCGTGTTTGCGGCTGTCGAGGCCGCGTTGGCCCAGGCGACCAAGAAGCTGTATTCCGGCGATGTGGATATCCGCGTGGCCGTCGATCGCGACACCGGCAGCTACGATACCTTCCGGCGCTGGCACGTGGTGCCCAATGAGGCCGGACTGCAGTTGCCTGACCAGGAGATCCTGCTGTTTGAAGCCCAGGAGCAGATCGAAGACATCGAGGTCGACGAGTACATCGAGGAGGCGATTGATTCCGTACCCATCGGGCGAATCGGCGCCATGGCGGCCAAGCAGGTCATCCTTCAGAAGATCCGTGATGCTGAGCGCGAGATGCTGCTCAACGACTTCATGTCGCGCGGCGACAAGATATTCGTCGGCACCGTCAAGCGCATGGACAAGGGCGACATCATCGTCGAAAGCGGTCGCGTCGAAGGGCGGTTGCGCCGCAGCGAGATGATCCCCAAGGAAAACCTGCGTTCGGGTGATCGGGTGCGCGGCATGATCATGGAGGTCGACTTGACGCTGCGCGGCGCGCCGATCATTCTGTCGCGCTCGGCACCTGAATTCATGATCGAGTTGTTTCGCACCGAAGTGCCTGAAATCGAACAAGGCCTGCTGGAGATCAAATCCTGCGCCCGTGATCCGGGTTCGCGCGCCAAGATCGCAGTGGTGTCGCATGACAAGCGGGTCGATCCGATCGGCACCTGTGTCGGCGTACGTGGCACCCGCGTCAATGGTGTGACCAACGAACTTGCCGGTGAGCGGGTCGATATCGTGCTGTGGAGCGAGGATCCGGCCCAGTTCGTGATCGGCGCGCTTGCGCCGGCCAACGTGTCGTCGATCGTGGTCGATGAAGAGCGTCATGCAATGGACGTGGTGGTCGACGAGGAGAATCTCGCGATCGCCATCGGCCGGGGTGGTCAGAATGTCCGCCTGGCGTCGGATCTGACGGGTTGGAAGATCAACATCATGGACGCCAATGAGTCGGCGCAGAAATCGGCCGACGAGACCGAATCCAGCCGAAGGCTGTTCATGGAGAAGCTCGATGTGGACGAGGAAATCGCCGACATCCTGATCGCCGAAGGGTTCACCAGCCTGGAAGAGGTGGCCTATGTGCCGCTGCAGGAAATGCTGGAAATCGAGAGTTTTGACGAAGACACGGTGAACGAACTGCGTACCCGTGCCAAGGATGTAATGTTGACCATGGAGATCGCCCATGAAGAGAATGTCGACGCCGTGTCGCAGGATCTTCGCGAACTCGAAGGCCTCGATGCCGAACTGATCGGCAAGCTGGCCGACAAGGGTGTCCACTCCCTTGACGACTTGGCCGATCTGGCAGTGGATGAACTCACTGAAATCACGGGTCAGTCCGAGGACGAGGCCAAGACGATGATCATGAAAGCGCGCGAACATTGGTTTACCGATGAAGCCGCCTCGCAAGAGCAATAGTCATGACAACGCAGTTCAAGTGATGGTCGACAACCGCCCACAAGGCGTGTCAGGCCAAACTAAAGGTAGCACAACATATGTCCAGTACGACAGTCGCCGAGTTCGCCAACGAACTCAAGAAATCCACCTCAACGCTGCTTGAGCAGCTCAAGGCCGCGGGTGTACCCAAGACGGCCGCAGCCGATGCCTTGACGGATTCCGACAAGCGCAGCTTGCTCGACTATCTGCACACCAGCCACGGCACAGCCTCGTCCGAGCGCAAGAAGATCACGCTGGTGAAGAAGTCGACCACCGAGATCAAGCAGGCCGATGCGTCGGGCAAGGCACGCACCATCCAGGTGGAGGTGCGCAAGAAGCGTACGTTCATCCGCCGCGACGAGGGTGTCGAGAGCGTACCTGAACTGCCGCCGGTCGCCGAACCCGTCGAGGAGCCAGCGCAGCCTGCCGTTGACCACGCGGAGCTTGAGCGCCGTGAGGAAGAGGCACGGCGTCAAGCAGAGCTGATCCGTCGCCAGGAAGAAGACCTGATTGAAAAGCGCAGGCAGCGCGAGGAGCAGGAAGTCAAGGCCCGGGCGGAGTCTGAAGCCGCCGCTGCGACTGTCTTGGCCGCTGCTGCCAATAACAAGGCCATGGCCGAAGTCGCCGAAAACGCGACCGATGACCGGAGCGCGGATGACACCGCAGCGCAGGCCGCTAATAAATCACGTGATGAGGCCAAGCAGAAATTGGCCGCTGCATCCAAGGCGCGTGCCGATGAAGAGGCCGCACGTGCGGCCGACCTGAGCGCGCGTCGCGGCAAGGCCGAGGCCGAGGCGGCCGCTATCCGCGTCATGATGGCCACGCCCAAATCGGTGCAGATCGCCAAGAAGGTCGAAGAGGTCAAGCCCGTTGTCGCCAAAGGAACGCTGCACAAGCCGGCAGTCGGAAGCACGTTTGCCAGGGCCAAGCCGGGCACAGCTCCTGGAACCGGCACCGGCGCACCCGGCGCGGGCAAAGAGATCAAGTCGGCCAAGTTGTCCAGCAGCTGGGCGGGCGATCCGGCCAAGAAAAAGGCCTTGCCGACCCGTGGCGACAGCGCAGGTGGTCGCGGCAACTGGCGTGGTGGTCCCCGTGGGCGTCGTGGCAGCCACGATCGTGGCGGTCACCACGATGACCGGATGGCGGCACCTGTCGAATTCAGGGCACTCGAGGTTCATGTGCCCGAGACCATCACGGTGTCGGAGCTGTCCCACAAGATGGCAGTCAAAGCTTCGGAGGTCATCAAGCACTTGATGAAACTCGGCCAGATGGTGACGATCAACCAGCCGCTGGACCAGGACACCGCGATGATCGTGGTGGAAGAAATGGGCCATACAGCCATTGTTGCGGCGCTCGACGACCCGGAGGCTTTCACCGACGAGGAAACCGGCCAGGCCGAGGGCGAAGCGCTGCCGCGTGCACCTGTGGTCACGGTCATGGGTCACGTCGACCATGGCAAGACCTCACTGCTCGACTACATTCGCACCACCAAGGTGGCTGCGGGTGAGGCCGGCGGTATTACCCAGCACATCGGTGCCTACCATGTGGAAACAGCACGCGGCATGGTCTCGTTCCTGGACACTCCGGGTCACGAGGCATTTACTGCGATGCGCGCGCGCGGCGCCAAGGCGACCGACATCGTCATTCTGGTGGTGGCGGCGGACGACGGCGTGATGCCGCAAACCCGCGAGGCGATCAAGCATGCCAAGGCGGCCAACGTACCGCTGGTGGTGGCCATTAACAAGATTGACAAGCAGGGCGCGAACGCGCAGCGCGTTACGAACGAACTGGTCTCGGAAGAGGTTATTCCCGAGTCGCTGGGTGGCACCATCCCGTTTGTCGAGGTCTCGGCCAAGACCGGCCTGGGTATTGACGCTCTGCTTGAGCAAGTATTGTTGCAGGCCGAAATACTGGAGCTCAAGGCGCCGGTGGAGGCCATGGCCAAGGGTATCGTGATCGAAGCACGGCTGGACAAGGGCCGCGGTCCGGTCGCCACCGTACTGGTGCAATCCGGAACGCTGACAACCGGCAACATTGTGCTCGCAGGCTCGACCTACGGCAAGGTGCGTGCCATGCTGGACGAAAACGGACGGTCCGTCAAAACGGCCGGGCCGTCGATTCCGGTCGAGATTCAGGGTCTGACCGAAGTACCGCAGGCCGGTGACGAGTTCATGGTGTTGCCGGACGAGCGCCGCGCCCGTGAGATCGCGACCTACCGTGCTGGCCGCTTCCGTAACACCAAGCTCGCCAAGAAACAAGCAGCCAAGCTGGAGAACATGTTCACCGACTTGACGGCGGGCGAGGTCAAGACCGTGCCCATCATCGTCAAGGCAGACATGCAGGGCTCGCAAGAGGCCTTGGCCCAGAGCCTGCTCAAGTTGTCGACCGACGAGGTCAAGGTGCAACTCGTTTACGCCGCCGTCGGTGGCGTGACCGAGTCCGATGTCAACCTCGCCATCGCATCCAAGGCGGTCATCATCGGCTTCAATATCCGTGCCGAGGCAGGCGCGCGCAAGCTGGCAGAGAACAACGGCGTCGACATTCGCTACTACAACATCATCTACGACGCTGTCGATGAGTTGAAGGCTGCCATGTCGGGCATGCTGACTCCGGACAAGAAAGAGGAAGTCATCGGTACTGCCGAGATCCGCCAGGTGTTCAAGGTCAGCAAGATCGGTTCGATCGCAGGTTGTATGGTCACCGCGGGTGTGGTCCGCCGTGCTGCGCGTCTGCGCCTGCTGCGTGACAACACGGTCATCTTCACCGGCGAGCTCGAATCCCTCAAGCGCTTCAAGGACGATGTCCGCGAAGTCAAGGAGAGCTTCGAGTGCGGCTTGAATATCAAGAACTACAACGACATCCAGGAGAACGATCAGCTGGAGTTCTTCGAGATCCGCGAAGTCGCCCGTACGCTGTAACTGGAAACCCTGAATCGTGGCTCGCAAATCTGCAACCCCCAACCGCGCCTTCAAGGTGGCCGATCAGATCCAGCGTGATCTGACGGAGTTGATCGCGCGCGAGTTGAAGGACCCGCGGGTGGGCATGGTCACGATCCAGGCGGTTGAGGTGACACCGGACTATGCGCATGCCAAGGTGTTCTTCAGCTTGCTGCAGGGGAACCCCGAGGAAAGCACAGTCGGGTTGAACCAGGCAGCGGGTTTCCTGCGCGCCGGTTTGTTCAAGCGCCTGCACATCCATACGGTGCCCACCTTGCACTTCCTGTTTGACCGCACCACCGAACGTGCTGCCGACATGAATGCGCTGATCGCGCAGGCTGTCGCCTCGCGTTCCAAGAACGAGGACTGAAAAACGGGGGTCAGAATCCAATTTTTTATTGGACGCTGGCCGCCAGCCACAGCCAGCGTATGGGAAACAGATTGGAATCAAGCGGCCAGAAGCAGCGTGTGACGCGCCGTGCGGTGCATGGCGTGTTGCTGCTGGACAAACCCCTGGGGTTGTCGAGCAACCAGGCATTGCAGAAGGCCAAGTGGCTGATGCGCGCTGAAAAGGCGGGTCATACTGGCACGCTCGATCCGCTGGCGACCGGGGTGTTGCCGCTGTGTTTTGGCGCCGCCACCAAGTTCAGCCAGCTTCAACTGGATGCCGACAAGACCTATGAGGCTGTCGCCCGGCTCGGCCAGACCACCACCACGGGTGATGCCGAAGGCACGATCGTGCTGCAACGCGCAGTGGCCGTTGACCAGGCGTCCATCGAACGGGTACAGGCTCTGTTCACTGGTGCGATAGCGCAGATACCGCCGATGTACAGCGCATTGAAGAAAGACGGAAAACCGCTATACGAATATGCACGTGCGGGTGTGGAGGTCGCGCGTGAAGCACGCAATGTGACGATTCTTGCACTGGGGCTGCATCTGGTCGAAGATGCCGGCGCGCCGGCGCTGCGCATGCAGGTGCGTTGCAGCAAGGGAACCTACATCCGGACGCTGGCCGAGGACATCGGCGAAGCACTGGGATGTGGCGCCCACCTCATCATGCTGCGCCGGGTCGAGACAGGCGGCTTTGGCGTTGACGGCTGCGTCACGCTGGAGCAGCTCGAAACAATGCCGGAGGAGGATCGGATCGCCCAGTTGCGGCCGGTCGACGATCTGTTGCGCGATCATGCCCCGGTCACACTGGACGCGCAGGATGCAGGACGGTTTCTCAGTGGCCTGCGCCGCCGCGGCGTGTGGCCCGACCACCCCCTGGTGGCGGTCTTCGGCGACAGCCCTCGTGCCTTGCTGGGAACGGCCCATGTGAAGGCAGGCGAGCTGATACCCGACCGCCTGCTGAGCCCGATAGAGATTGAACAGACACTTGCCGGTTATTGATTACGCAGATTCCTGAAAGAGAACCATGAGCTACAAACAGATTCGCAACATTGCCATCATTGCCCACGTTGACCATGGCAAGACCACCTTGGTCGACATGCTGCTGCGCCAGAGCGGCACCTTCCGCTCCAACGAGAAAGTCGCCGAACGGGTGATGGACAGCAACGACCTGGAGCGGGAGCGCGGCATCACGATCCTGGCCAAGAACTGCGCGGTGGACTGGAAAGAAACCCACATCAACATCGTCGACACCCCGGGCCACGCCGACTTCGGCGGCGAGGTGGAACGTGCCTTGTCCATGGTCGATGGCGTGATGCTGCTGATCGATGCGGTCGAAGGCCCGATGCCGCAAACCCGTTTCGTGACCAAGAAGGCGTTGGCGCTTGGCCTCAAACCTATCGTCGTCGTGAACAAGGTGGACCGTCCGGGCGCCCGTCCCGACTATGTGATCAACGCCGCCTTCGATTTGTTCGACAAGCTCGGTGCGACCGAGGAACAGCTCGATTTCCCGGTGGTGTATGCCTCGGGCCTGAACGGCTGGTCCTCCATGGAGGAGGGCGCGCCGGGTGAGCAGTGGGGTAAGGACCTGGCGCCGTTGTTCGACACGGTGTTGTCGCATGTACCGGCGAACAAGGGTGATCCGGCCGCACCGCTGCAACTGCAGATCAGCTCACTGGATTACTCGACCTATGTCGGGCGCATTGGCGTGGGCCGCATCAGCCAGGGCACGCTGCGCATCAACCAGGATGTGCTGGTAATGGAGGGCCCGCAGGGCAAGGCGAGCAAGGCGCGGGTGCAGCAGATCCTGAAATTCGAGGGCCTGGAGCGCGTGGCCGCCACCGACGCCGGCCCGGGTGACATCGTGCTGGTCAGTGGCATCGAGCAGGTCGGTATCGGTGTGACCATTACCGATCCGGCTGCGCCCGCGCCACTGCCGATGCTCACCATCGACGAGCCCACGCTCACAATGAACTTCTCGGTCAACAATTCGCCGCTGGCTGGCCGTGAAGGCAAGTTTGTCACCGGTCGCCAGCTGCGAGACCGTCTGGACCGCGAGCTGCAGGCCAACGTGGCGCTGAGAGTCGTCGACACCGACGAAGACGGCATCTACGAGGTCAGCGGCCGGGGTGAACTGCACCTGACCATCTTGCTGGAGAACATGCGCCGTGAGGGCTACGAGCTCGCAGTGTCCAAGCCGCGGGTCGTGTTCCGCATGGTCAACGGTGAGAAGCACGAGCCGATCGAGATGCTGACGGTCGACATCGAAGAAGGCCATCAGGGCGGCGTGATGCAGGCACTGGGCTTGCGCAAGGGTGACCTGGTCAACATGGAACCCGACGGCCGCGGCCGTGTGCGGCTCGAATATCGCATCCCGGCGCGGGGCCTGATCGGATTCCAGAACGAATTCCTGAACCTGACCCGTGGCACGGGCCTGGCCAGCAACATCTTCGACGGTTACGAGGCCTACCGTGGCGATATCGAAAGCCGCAAGAACGGTGTGCTGATCAGCATGGACGACGGCGAGATCGTGACTTACGCGCTGGGCAAACTCGACGATCGCGGTCGCATGTTCGTCAAGGCGGGCGATCCGGTGTACGAAGGCATGATCGTGGGTATCCACAGCCGCGACAATGATCTGATCGTTAACGCTGTGCGCATGAAGCAGCTGACCAACTTCCGCGTCAGTGGCAAGGAAGACGCGATCAAGATCACGCCGCCAATCCAGCTCACGCTGGAATACGCGGTGGAGTTCATCGAGGAAGATGAGCTGGTCGAGATCACGCCCAAGAGCATCCGTCTGCGCAAGCGCCACCTGAAGGAGCACGAGCGCAAGAAGGCTGGTCGCGATTCGATCTGAAAATTGCTTAACTGAGTGTGACGAACGGATGCAAAAGACAGCAAACCTGATGAATTTTCGGCGCGGTATGTTGTGCGTGGCGCTGATCGCGCCACTGCTTCTGGCGAGCACTTCCGTGTTCGCCCAGAGCCCCATCCGGATCGGTGAAATCAACAGCTACAAGGCCCAGCCGGCTTTCTTGGAGCCCTACAAGAAGGGCATGGAACTGGCGCTCGAGCAGGTTAATGCGGCCGGGGGCATCCACGGGCGCAAGCTCGAATTGGTCATGCGCGATGACAACGCCAATCCGGGGGACGCCGTGCGTGCCGCCGAGGAACTGGTTTCGCGCGAGCGGGTCGATGTGCTGGCCGGCGGCTTTCTGTCCCATATCGGTCTGGCGTTGGGTGACTATGCCAAGCAGCGCAAGGTGTTCTTCCTGGCCAGCGAGCCGCTGACTGACAAGATCGTCTGGCAAAACGGCAACCGGTATACCTATCGGCTGCGCGCATCCACCTATATGCAGGTGGCCATGCTGGTGCCCGAGGCGGCGAAGCTCAAGAAGAAGCGCTGGGCTATCGTGTATCCCAACTACGAATATGGTCAATCGGCCTCAGCCACTTTCAAGCAGTTGCTCAAGGCCGCACAACCTGACGTAGAGTTCGTCGCCGAACAGGCAACGCCTCTGGGCAAGGTCGATGCTGGCAGCGTGACCCAGGCATTGGCCGATGCCAAGCCCGACGCCATCTTCAATGTATTGTTTGCCGCCGATCTGTCGCGGTTTGTGCGCGAAGGCAATACCCGGGGCCTGTTCCAGGGTCGGCCGGTGGTGAGCCTGCTCACCGGCGAGCCGGAATACCTCGACCCGTTGCGCAACGAGACACCCGACGGCTGGTTGGTCACAGGTTACCCGTGGCACGGTATTCAGACGCCGGAACACAAGGCGTTTTTGCTGGCGTATCGCGAACGCTTCAATGACTATCCGCGCCTGGGCTCGGTCGTGGGCTACAGCACGATCATGTCGCTGGCCGCTGGCATGCGCAAGGCCGGCGGAGCCGACACCGAGAAGCTGGTCGATGCCTTTGCCGGTCTCGACGTGGTGACACCCTTTGGCAAGATCACCTATCGCGGGATCGACCACCAGTCGACCATGGGTGCATTTGTCGGCACGATCCGCAACCGGGATGGCAAAGGCGTGATGGAGGACTTCCGCTACGTGGACGGCGCCTCCGTGCTGCCGTCCGATGCCGAGGTCCGCAAGTTGCGCGCTGCGCCCTGACGCACGTCCGGCGCCGATGATGGCACTGCGACCTGGTGGGCATGGGCCGCGGTGGGTCCCTTCGGGGGCCAGCGCCATGATGGCGCCAAGCTGAGGTCGACCGGCAATGGAGCTGACGGCGTTCCTGCTGCAGTTGCTCAACGGCCTGGCCGGAGCGTCGTCGCTTTTTCTGGTCGCTGCCGGCCTGTCGCTGATATTCGGCGTGACCCGCATTGTCAATTTCGCGCATGGCTCGTTCTACATGCTCGGGCTCTATATCGCATGGTCGCTGGTCGAACGACTGGGCGCAAGCCTGTGGTTCTGGCCCAGTTTGCTGCTGGCCGCGGCGACCGTGGGGGTGCTCGGAGCGCTGGTCGAGCTGCTGGTGCTGCGGCGCATCTACCGGGTGCCGGAACTGTTCCAGTTGCTGGCCACATTTGCGCTGGTGCTGGTGTTCAAGGACGCGGCACTGTGGTTGTGGGGGCCGGAAGACCTGCTCGGACCCCGCGCGCCGGGGCTCGGGGGCGCGGTGCAGATACTGGGGCGCTCCTTTCCAAGCTATGACCTGTTCCTGATCCTGGTCGGTCCGCTGGTGCTGGGGAGCATGTGGCTGCTGCTGCATCGCACGCGCTGGGGCACGCTGGTGCGGGCCGCCACGCAGGACCGCGACATGCTGTCGGCACTCGGGGTCAATCAGGCCTGGTTGTTCACCAGTGTTTTTGCATTGGGCTCCATGCTGGCAGGCCTCGGAGGTGCATTGCAGCTTCCGCGTGTGCCGGCCAGCCTGGGACTCGACATCACGACCATCGGCGACGCCTTCGTGGTGGTGGTGGTCGGCGGCATGGGCTCACTGACCGGCGCCTATCTTGCGGCCCTGCTGATCGGCGTCGTCAAGGCCTTGTGTGTCGGGCTGGGAACGGTGCGCTGGCTCGGGCTGGAAGTGTCGTTCTCGAGTCTGACGCTGGTGGTCGAGTTTCTGGTCATGGCCGTGGTGCTGGTCGTGCGCCCCTGGGGATTGCTGGGGCGGGTGCAAAGTGTCGCGCGTGGCATTGCCCGGTCGGAGCCACCGTTGCGCAGCGCAGGCAATGGACAGGCGCTGGCAACGGCCTTGTTCGTGGTGATTCTGATCGCGTTGCCGATGCTCACGCGCGACTCCCCCTACACCACCGTGCTGGCCATCGATCTGCTGACCGCGGCGCTGTTCGCGGCCAGCCTGCATTTCATGATGGGCCCGGGCGGTATGGTGTCGTTCGGCCATGCCGCCTATTTCGGCCTCGGTGCCTATGGCGCGGCCTTGTTGGTGCGCACTTGGCAGTGGCCGATGGAGCTGTCGCTGGCGGGTGGCCCGCTGGTTGCGGCATTGGGTGCTGCGGTGTTCGGCTGGTTCTGCGTGCGGCTTTCGGGCGTGTATCTGGCGATGTTGTCGCTGGCGTTCGCGCAGATCGCCTGGTCCGTGGTGCACCAGTGGGACGAAGTCACCGGTGGCAGCAACGGCCTGACCGGCGTCTGGCCCGCGCCGTGGCTCGATGACAAGCAGGTCTACTACCACGTGACGCTGGCGCTGACAGTGGCCGCCGTTCTGGGGCTACGCCGACTGGTGTTTTCGCCATTCGGCCTGGCGCTGCGCGCATCGCGTGATTCGGCCCTGCGGGCAGAGGCGGTCGGGGTGCATGTCAAGCGGGTGCAATGGCTCGCTTTTGTGATCGCCGGCTCGATTGCCGGGTTGGCGGGCGCGTTGTTCGCGTTCTCCAAGGGCAGTATTTCCCCCGACACCCTGGGCATCAGCCGCTCCATCGACGGCCTGGTCATGGTGCTGCTCGGCGGTGTGCAGACACTGGCCGGACCCCTGGTAGGCGCCGTCAGCTACACCTGGTTGCAGGACAGCGTGGCGCGCAGCACCGAGTTCTGGCGTGCCTTGCTCGGCGGCATCATATTGGTGCTCGTGTTGGTGTTCCCAACGGGCATTGCCGGCTTTGCAACACAACTGGGCGGGTTTGCGCGCGCCAGATGGGCCCGGCGATGAGCCTGCTGTCTATCTGCGGCCTGAGCAAGGCCTTTGGCGGCAACCAGGCTGTCGACAGTGTGGATTTCGCGCTGGGTGAGAGCGAGCTGTTGGCCCTGATCGGTCCCAATGGCGCTGGCAAGTCCACCGTGTTCAACATGCTCAGCGGCCAGCTGCCCGCCGACCGGGGCTCGATCCGGTTTGCCGGTCAGGAACTGCTGGGCCGCACGCCGCGCGCAATCTGCCATATGGGAGTGGGGCGTACCTTTCAGATCGCCGAGACGTTCGGGTCGCTGTCGGCGCTGGAAAATGTCCAGATGGCATTGCTGTCGGCTGATCGGCGCGTGTTCAGCTTCTGGCGCCGGGCAGCCCGCTACAAGTCGGGCGAGGCGCTCGAACTGTTGCGCGAAGTCGGCATGGATGCGCTCGCGCGGCAGGCCTGCGCCGATCTCTCGTACGGCGACGTAAAGCGGGTCGAGCTGGCGATGGCGATGGCACACCGGCCCCGCTTGCTGCTGATGGACGAGCCCACGGCCGGCATGGCTCCGGCAGAGCGCCACGCGCTGATGGCGTTGACCCGGCAATGGGTGGATCAGCGGGGTTTATCCGTACTGTTTACCGAGCACAGCATGGACGTCGTGTTCGCATTTGCCGATCGCATCGTCGTGCTGGCCGGCGGGCAGGTGATCGCCGACGGCAAGCCGCAGGAGGTACGGAGCGACGCGCAGGTGCAGCGGGTCTACTTTGGCAGTGGCCGTTCGTTTGAGGCCACGCCCACCACGGAGCCGGCGGCATGACCGATCGTCACCGCCAGACGCTACTTGAAGCGAAAGGCCTGTGCGGCTGGTACGCCGCCGCACAGGTGTTGCGCGACGCCGACCTGCAGGTCCGCCGGGGTCAGGTCGTTGCGCTGATGGGGCGCAACGGTGCCGGCAAGTCCACCTTGCTCAAGGCCCTGATGGGCCTGTTGCCGCGGCGCAGCGGGCAGGTGCGATTCCTGGGTAATGATATTTCTGCCTTGGAGCCTTACGAGGTGGCGCGCATGGGGCTGGGTTACGTTCCCGAGGACCGGCGTATCTTCACCGACCTGACCGTGCGCGAAAACCTCGATGTCGGCCGCCAGCGGCCACGCCACTGGCCCGATGGCACGGCGCTGCCCCCGTGGACAACGGAGGCGTTGTTTACGTTGTTTCCGAATCTGGGCACCATGCCCGGGCGTCTGGCCGCGCGCATGAGTGGTGGCGAGCAGCAAATGCTGACGGTTGCCCGCACGCTGATGGGCAACCCCTACCTGGTGCTGCTCGACGAGCCCTCCGAGGGTGTCTCGCCGCTGATCGTCGAGCAGATGGTCAAGACGATGCTCGAACTCAAGGCGCAGGGTGTCGGCATTCTGCTGTCGGAGCAGAACCTGCATTTCGCCTCGCAGGTGGCCGATTACGCCTATGTGCTGGAAAAAGGGCAGATCCGTTACCAGGGGACGATGGACGCATTGTTGTCCGACGCGCAAACCCGCAGCGCCTATCTCGGTCTCTAGACGGCTGTCGGGCTTGCGAATCGCCAGGGTAGAGCCGATGTCAGCGATTGCGGGACTTCATGGCCCGCTCGACCTCGAGCTTGCCTTCGCGGTCCTTGATGGTGTTGCGCTTGTCGTGTTCAGCCTTTCCCTTGGCCAGCGCGATGTCGCACTTGACCTTGCCGGCCTTCCAATGCAGGTTGATCGGCACCAATGTATAGCCTTTTTGCTCGATCTTGCCGATCAGCCGCTTGATCTCTTCCTTGTGCATCAACAGTTTCTTGGTGCGCACCTTGTCCGGGCTGACATGGGTCGACGCGGTGCCCAGGGGATTGATCTGGCAACCGATCAGGAACAACTCACCATTGCGTATCACCACGTAGCCATCGGTCAGCTGCACCTTGCCGGCGCGCAGCGACTTGACCTCCCATCCCTCGAGCACTAACCCCGCCTCGAAGCGCTCTTCGAAGAAGTAGTTGTAAGCGGATTTCTTGTTGTCCGCGATGCGGGCGGGCTTTTGGGCGGTGGATTCTGATTTTTTGGCCATGGATGCAAGATGGGGTTGTCAATCGTGCGAACAAGGCTTGTCTACAATCCTGCGCAGTCCTGCATTCTATGAAAACAGTTAACAAGTCGGTTCTGATCTGGTATCTCCCCGAGGAAATGTATGCGCTGGTCACCGATGTGGCGTCCTATCCGCAGTTCCTGCCCTGGTGTGACCATGCCAATGTGCTCGAGGAGGACGGGGCCGGCATGACCGCGGAAATCGGTATCGCCATTGGCGGTGTGCGTCAGACTTTCACCACGCGCAATGCGCACATCGACGCGCGCGCCGTGGACATGACGTTGATCAAGGGTCCGTTCTCGCGGCTCGATGGCCATTGGCGCTTTGTGCCGCTCGGCGACGGCACGCAACGGGCATGCCGGGTCGAACTGAACCTGAACTACGGTTTTGACAACGCCACACTGGGCAAGCTGGTCGGACCGGTTTTCGACCGGATTGCATCGAGCCTGGTGGATGCTTTCGTCAAACGGGCACAGCAGGTCTACGGCACCTAGGATGAAACAGCCCCCGTGCCCATTGCGTTCGCTCCCCCCAGAGGGGGCCGTCAGCACCTTCGGAACGGCTGGGCCGGGCTGACATGACGATCAACGTCACACTGGTGTATTCCCCGCAACCGCGCGAAGTCCACGAAGAAGTGCTGGAATTGGACCTGGGGTGCACGGCGCTGCAAGCTTTGCGCTCCAGCGTGCTGGCGCGCACCCATCCCGATGTGCTGAACAGCCCCCCGGTCCTGGGCGTCTGGGGCCGCAAGGTGCAGGGTAGCCAGGTTATGCATGAGCAGGACCGGCTGGAGCTGTACCGTCCGTTGCTGGTCGATCCGAAGGAAGCCCGGCGCGCCAGGTTCGAGGCACAGGGCGCGCGCTCCGTAGGCCTGTTTGCGCGTCGACGCCCTGGCGCCAAGGCCGGATACTAGCGCTCACCGCACGGCCTGATGGCCTTGCGCCAGGGCAGGAACATCTGCCCCGCTATTTGCAGTTGGTCTCGATGACCGTTCGGATCTTCTTTTGCTCAGAGGCGCGGGCGGCGTCGTCGAGGATCTCGCGTTCGCCCTTGGCGTTGGTGATCGCTACCCGCACGCCGGAATCCATCGTCGCCTGATTGGCCCGGGCCCGTTCGCAGTTGGCGGCCTTCACCTGGGCCTGCCGCTGTGCCTCCGCCTTGACCTTGGCCTCGGCATCCGCCTCGGCTTTTTTCTTCCTGGCGAGCAGGGCCGGGTCGTTTTCTCCCAGTTGCAGGCTTGGTGCGGGCGCCGCAACGGCAGCAGGGGCGACCGGTTGCATGGCCGCCTGGGCGCTGTTAGCCGTGGCGGCCCCGCCCGGTTGCTTCAGGATATTTTTGACAGGAACGCTCGGCGGCGGCGCCTGGTCGCTGTAGACCTTGCGCCCGCTGTTGTCGAGCCACTGCCATTGCGCCTGGGCCGATACGCACAGCAGCAGCGCGGTGGCGACAAGAAGGGGTTGAATACGTCGCATGGACGGCAGTTTACGCCGAGGACACTTTCCAGTGGCGGGTACAATTCTTCATTTGGAGCTTTCACATGCGCCTGCTCGGAAAAGCGCTCACCTTCGACGATGTGTTGTTGGTGCCAGCGTATTCCCAAGTCCTGCCCAAGGACACCTCGCTTACCACCTCGTTTTCGCGCAATATCCAGCTGAATCTGCCGCTGGTGTCTGCTGCGATGGACACTGTCACTGAAGCCCGCCTGGCGATCGCCATCGCTCAGGAAGGTGGCATGGGTATTGTGCACAAGAACCTCTCTCCCCAGGACCAGGCCGCCCAGGTTGCCAAGGTCAAGCGGTATGAGTCGGGCGTGTTGCGGGACCCGGTGGTCATCACGCCCAGCTTTACCGTGCGCCAGGTGATCGACCTGTCCGAGCAGCTCGGTGTGTCGGGTTTCCCGGTATGCGACGCAGGCAAGGTGGTCGGTATCGTCACCGGCCGCGACCTGCGTTTCGAGACCCGATACGACGCGCCGGTCAGCTCCATCATGACCCCGCGCGACAAACTGGTGACCGTGCCCGATGGCACCACGCTGGCTGAGGCCAAGGCATTGCTCAACAAGTACAAGCTCGAGCGGCTGCTGGTCGTCAATGATGCGTTTGAGCTCAAAGGCCTGATCACCGTCAAGGACATCACCAAACAGACCAGCTTCCCCAATGCCGCGCGCGATGCGCTGGGCAAGTTGCGGGTCGGTGCAGCAGTGGGCGTGGGCGTGGGCACCGAGGAACGCGTCGAGGCGCTGGTGCGCGCCGGTGTCGACGTCATCGTGGTGGACACCGCCCATGGCCACAGCCAGGGCGTGCTGGACCGGGTGCGCTGGGTCAAGAAAAACTATCCGCACATTGACGTGGTGGGTGGCAATATTGCCACTGGCGCGGCGGCATTGGCGCTGGTCGAGGCCGGGGCCGACGCGGTCAAGGTCGGCATCGGCCCGGGCTCGATCTGCACCACGCGCATCGTGGCCGGTGTCGGCGTGCCGCAGATCATGGCGATCGACAGCGTCGCCATGGCATTGCGCGGCAGTGGTGTGCCGCTGATCGCCGATGGAGGCATCCGGTTTTCCGGCGATATTGCCAAGGCTATTGCCGCCGGTGCCAGCACCGTCATGATGGGCGGCATGTTTGCCGGCACCGAAGAGGCCCCCGGCGAGGTCATCCTGTACCAGGGTCGCAGCTACAAGAGTTACCGTGGCATGGGCTCCATCGGCGCAATGCAGCAAGGCAGCGCCGACCGGTATTTCCAGGAGGCCACCACTGGTAACCCGAACGCCGACAAACTGGTGCCCGAGGGCATCGAGGGCCGGGTGCCGTACAAGGGATCGATGGTCTCCATCATGTACCAGATGTCGGGCGGCTTGCGCGCCAGCATGGGGTATTGCGGCTGCCCGACCATCGCCGATATGCAGAACAAGGCCGAGTTCGTCGAGATCACCACGGCCGGCATCCGCGAGAGCCATGTGCACGACGTGCAGATCACCAAGGAAGCCCCGAACTACCGCGCTGAATGAGGCCCCCACGCTTGGCACTTCCACGGCGACGCGAGACGACGACGCAAGTATTGTGCTGCCCCCCATGGGGGCTAATTTTGGCTCCGCTGCACTGCTTGAACCTTGGGGTGGCCCGGCGGTAAATTGCCATACTGAGCCGTGAACTTAACGGCTAGCTAAGCAGCGAACCGAAAGCCGAATTCAGCGGCGAAGCTAGCAGTGAATTGAGCCGCGAACTAAGCGGCGCTTGATGCAGAAAACCAACTCATGACCCACCAGAAAATCCTGATTCTTGACTTCGGCTCCCAGGTCACGCAACTGATTGCCCGGCGCGTGCGCGAAGCCCATGTGTTCTGCGAGGTCGTGCCTTGCGACGTCGGCAACGACTGGGTGCGCGCTTATGCGCAGGACGGTAACCTCAAGGGGGTGATTCTGTCCGGCAGCCACGCCAGCACCTACGAAGACCATGAACTGCGTGCGCCGCAGGTGGTGTTCGAGCTGGGTATTCCGGTGTTGGGCATCTGCTATGGCATGTTCGCTATGGCGGTGCAGCTCGGCGGCATCGTGGCGCCGAGCAGCAAGCGGGAGTTCGGTCACGCCGACGTGCGTGCGCACGGCCACACCCAATTGCTCGACGGCATCCAGGACTACGCCACGCCCATGGGCCATGGCATGTTGCAGGTCTGGATGAGCCATGGCGACAAGGTCACCGAAATGCCACCGGGTTTCCACCTGATGGCCAGCACCGACAGTTGCCCGGTCGCCGGCATGGCCGACGAGGAACGGCGCTTTTATGGTGTGCAGTTCCACCCCGAGGTGACCCACACCAAACGCGGCGCGGCTATTCTGGAGCGGTTTGTGCTCGACATTTGTGGCACCCGCGCCGACTGGATCATGGGTGACTACATCGCCGAAGCGGTTGAGAAGATCCGCGAACAGGTGGGTGACGAAGAGGTCATCCTGGGCTTGTCCGGCGGCGTCGACTCGTCGGTCGCCGCGGCCCTGATTCACCGCGCCATCGGCGACCAGCTCACCTGCGTCTTCGTCGACCACGGCCTGTTGCGCCTGAACGAAGGCGACATGGTGATGGACATGTTCGTTGGCAAGCTGCACGCCAAGGTGGTGCGGGTCCACGCCGAGGACCAGTTCCTGGGCCATCTGGCCGGCGTCTCCGAGCCGGAGGCCAAACGAAAGATCATCGGCCGCGAGTTCGTCGAGGTGTTCAAGGCTGAGGCTGGAAAACTCAAGAACGACCATGCGCGCCATGTCGCCTGGCTGGCGCAGGGCACGATCTACCCGGACGTGATCGAATCCGGTGGTGGCAAGAACAAGAAGGCCGTCACCATCAAGAGCCACCACAATGTCGGTGGCCTGCCAGAGCAACTGGGCTTGAAACTGCTCGAGCCGCTGCGCGAGTTGTTCAAGGACGAGGTGCGCGAACTCGGCGTGGCGCTGGGCCTGCCCCATGCCATGGTTTACCGCCATCCGTTCCCCGGCCCCGGCCTGGGCGTGCGTATCCTGGGCGAGGTCAAACGCGAATACGCCGAGATGCTGCGCCAGGCGGACGCGATCTTCATCGACGAGTTGCGTACCTTTATGGACAACGACACCGGCAAGAGCTGGTACGACCTGACCAGCCAGGCCTTTGCCGTGTTTTTGCCGGTCAAAAGCGTCGGTGTGATGGGCGATGGACGCACCTATGAATATGTGGTCGCGTTGCGCGCGGTGCAGACCAGCGATTTCATGACGGCCGACTGGGCCGAGCTGCCTTACGCGCTGCTCAAGCGGGTGTCGGGGCGCATCATCAACGAGGTCAAGGGCATCAACCGGGTTACCTACGATGTGAGCAGCAAGCCGCCGGCGACGATTGAGTGGGAGTAGGGGTAGTCATGCTCTATCGGTAGCTTTCCGGGTTTATCGCAAATCCAACCCAGCATGCCGCACTCCTTACCGGCGTCTGGCTCCGCGGGGGCGCCGCGGCGCACATTCGCCTTCAGGCAGACGCCACCTCCCGCAGCAAGATCAGCAGTTCCTTGGCCTGCACGCGGTCGCCAGCTGCGACATACACGGCCTCCACCTCGGCGTCGCGTTCTGCTACGACATGGGTTTCCATCTTCATCGCCTCCAGCGACAGCAGTGTGGCACCGGCGCTCAAGCGCTGGCCGGGCTGCACCGCCACATTGACGATCGCGCCCGGCATGGGTGCCGCCACATGCCAGGGGTTGCCGGGCTCGGCCAGCGGCCTGCCACCGTCAGCGCCTTGGGCATCTGCCGCCGCCACGCGCACCGTGCGCGACTGGCCATTGAGCTCGAACTGTACCTTGTGCGCCGTGTCGCCATCGGGTGAGATTGATTGCAGCACCACCAGCAGTGTCTTGCCGGGGTCAATCTCCACCGCCAGTTCCTGCTGCAACTGCGGGCCGTAGAAAAATACCGGTGTTGGTAATGGCGAGGTGTCACCATGCGCCAGCACATGCGCACAGTAGTCCTGCATCACTTTCGGGTACATCAGGTAGGACGACAGCTGCCGCTCGTCCAGCGCCATACCGCAATCGGCCTCAGCCTGAGTGCGGGCGGCGGCCAGGTCGACCGGGGGGATCTGGTCGCCTGGGCGATAGGGTTCGGGCGGCGCCTCGTCGGCGCCGAGCTTGAGCACCCTGCGGCTGATATCGACCGGAAAGCCGTCGGGTGGGAAGCCGAGCTCACCCTTGAACAGCGACACCACCGATGCCGGGAATGCCATCTCGCGCGCCGGGTCCAATGCGTCGCTTGCCTGCAGGTCACTGGCCACCAGCATCAAGGCCATGTCGCCTACGACCTTGGACGAAGGCGTGACCTTGACGATGTCGCCGAACAACCGATTGACGTCGGAATAGGTTTTGGAGACCTCGGTCCAGCGGTGCGCCAGACCCATTGATCTGGCCTGCTCGCGCAGATTCGTGTACTGGCCACCTGGCATCTCGTGGCGGTAGACGTCGGCGGTGCCGCTGCGCATGTCCGCTTCAAACGGCGAATAGAAACGGCGTACGCCCTCCCAATACATCGCCGTCGCGTGCAAGGCATCTGACGACAGGCCGGGGTCGCGCTCGGTGCCAGCCAGCGCAGCCGCGATGGCCGACAGATTAGGCTGCGATGTCAGGCCGCTCATGGCGTCGATGGCGCCGTCTACCGCGTCGCAGCCGGCCTCGACGGCTGCCAGCACCGACGCCGCAGCTGCGCCGCTGGTGTCATGGGTGTGAAAGTGCACCGGCAAGCCCGTCTCGGCCTTGATCGCCTTGACCAGCGCCGCGGCGGCGCGCGGGCGGCAGATGCCGGCCATGTCCTTGATGGCGATCACATGCACGCCGGCCTGCTGCAGCTCCCTGGCGATGCGCATGTAGTAGGCGAGGTTGTATTTGGGCCGCGCTGCGTCGAACAGGTCACCGCTGTAGCAGATAGCGCCTTCGCACAACGCGCCGGTTTCCAGCACCGCGTCGATAGCGACACGCATGTTTTTGACCCAGTTCAGCGAGTCGAAGATGCGGAACAGGTCGATGCCGCCGGCAGCACCCTGTTGCACAAAGTGGCGCACCACGTTGTCGGCGTAGTTGGTGTAGCCCACGGCATTGGAGCCGCGCAGCAACATCTGCAGCAGGATGTTTGGCGCGCGCGCACGGATCTGTGCCAGCCGATCCCACGGATCTTCCTTCAGAAAACGCAGCGCGACGTCGAAGGTGGCACCACCCCAGCATTCAAGCGAAAACAGCTGCGGTAATTCGCGCGCCACGTAGGGCACGATGGGCAACATGTCGGCGGTGCGCATGCGCGTGGCGAGCAGCGACTGGTGGGCGTCGCGCAGCGTGGTATCGGTCACCAGCACCTGCTTCTGGTCCAGCATCCACTGCGCGAAGCCGGCGGCGCCCAGCGCCTGCAACCGTTGGCGCGTGCCATCGGGTACGGGTGTGGTGATGTCCACCTTTGGCAGCACAGGTTTTGGCAACGGCAGCGCAGGCAGCGTGCGGCCCGCCACCTCCGGGTTGCCATGCACTGCGGTCTCGGCAAGGAAGCGCAGCAGCTTGCTTGCGCGGTCGCGGCGCGCTGTGAACTCCAGCAACTCGGGCGTATCTTCGATGAACCGTGTGGTGATCTCTCCGGCGGCGAAATCCGGGTGGTTGATCACGTTTTCGAGAAACTGCAGGTTGGTCGCGACGCCGCGGATGCGGAACTCGCGCAGCGCGCGGTCCATACGCTGGCTGGTCTCTATCGCGGTTGGTGCCCAGGCCGTCACCTTGACCAGCAGCGAGTCGTAGTAGGGCGTGATCACGGCGCCTGTGTAGGCCGTTCCACCGTCGAGACGGATGCCGAAACCGGCCGCGCTGCGGTAGGCGGTCAGGCGGCCGTAGTCGGGCAGGAATCCGTTCTCCGGGTCTTCGGTGGTGACCCGGCATTGCAGCGCGTGGCCCCTCAGCGGGATCTCGTCCTGCACCGGCACGCCGGTCGGGTGGCGGCCGTCCTGGGTGTCCTGATTGACGCCGATGTGGCCTCCTTCGCTGATGCGGATCTGCGCGCGCACGATGTCCACACCGGTCACCAGTTCGGTCACCGTGTGCTCGACCTGTATGCGGGGGTTGACTTCGATGAAGTAGCAGCGCTTGTCGTCTGCATCCATCAGGAACTCGACCGTGCCGGCATGGGTATAACCGACTGAGCGCATCAGCGCCAACGCGCTGGCGCACAACGCGGCCCGGCCTGCGGCGTCCAGATACGGCGCCGGTGCGCGCTCGACAACCTTCTGGTTGCGCCGCTGCACGGTGCAGTCGCGCTCATGCAGATGCACCAGGTTGCCGTGTTGATCGCCCAGAACCTGGACCTCGACGTGGCGGGCGCGGCGAATCAGTTTCTCGAAATAGATTTCGTCATTGCCGAAGGCTGACAGCGCCTCGCGCCGCGAAGCCTCCAATGCCGCCGGCAGGTCGGCCGCCGACTCGATCACGCGCATGCCGCGGCCGCCTCCGCCCCAACTGGCCTTGAGCATCACCGGATAACCTATGCCTTCGGCCAGGCGCTGGCATTCGGCCGCATCCAGCGGCAGCGGCGGGGTGGCGGGCATGACCGGCACACCGGCGGCCTCCGCCGCATGGCGAGCCGCAACCTTGTTGCCCAGGGTCCGCATCACCTTGGGGCTTGGGCCGACCCATCGCAAACCGGCGGCGATGACAGCGTCGGCAAATTCCGGGTTTTCCGACAGAAAGCCGTAGCCCGGGTGAATGGCATCGACCCGGGCCGCGCGCGCGATGCGCAGGATGTCTTCGGCGTCGAGGTAAGCCGCCAGTGGCTTCTTGCCTTCGCCGACCAGATAACTTTCATCGGCCTTGAAGCGGTGCAGCGATTGCCGGTCCTGCTGCGAGTAGATGCCCACGGTGCGAATGCGCATCTCGGCCGCAGTGCGCATGACGCGGATCGCTATCTCGGATCGGTTGGCGATCAATATCGATCGGATCGGGTCTGGCTTCATCGTCGGGCTCCGGAGTGTGAGGGGTTATGCATTGAAAGCAGAGTTCGTGCGCGGCGCGCCCAGACTTTTCGCAGCGCCTTGCAGATCGTTTTGTACTTGATGGCGCCTACGTTTGCGGCGACCTCCGGCAGATTGACATTCTGTACGACCACTCGCGGGCGGGCTGGTTTTTCGGTTGGTGGCAAGATTTTTTCCGATCAAAGAAATGCTTGAAAAGTTCTGGTCAATAGCGATTTTGCAATTTGGCTTGGGTGTCGACTCAGATCATGACATCTGCTGGAGAGAATTCGCGGTCCATGCGGTCCATGCGGTCCATGGGGGTCATGGGGCCAGTATTCCGCGCAGGCAGGCGACCGATAGCCACGACCGTGACCAGGACGAAGCCCTGATTCAAACTTCACACGGTCTTCGTGCCGCGTTCGGGGGCGATGCTGCCCTTGGCGTTGAGGTAGTGGGTCAGGTCGATCACGTACGTGGGCGCGAGTGCATTGGGGAGCCACGGCTGCAAGCTCAATGCGCGATGTTTGAACAATTTGTGCAGTTCCAAAGCGCAACGCTCAGCCGGCACCCTCGCTGGATCACCTTCCTTGGTGGGGTTGTAGGCGACTGATTCTTGACAGCCGTTCACAGGGACAGGTCTTCGCCCTCATCCACGGCAGGCAACTCCTTACGAGTCCCTGTTCCGCCAACCCTCTACCCACCCCGGCATATCAGCAGCAGGCACTAGCGATGTTCAAGAGACGGCTGGCTTCTTCCTTGAATTCCGGTGGGGAACGTTCCGTGTTCACGGTCTATTCCGATGAAAAAAATCATAGACCAGAACTGTCTACCGGACCGTGGAAAGTCCAAGCCTTCCGCCGCGCGGGTCGTGAAGTGGCGCTGCCTCAACATCACTCCATGTTTAAGACATAACCGGCCTTGACGGGGGTCAAGGTCGGTCCCAAATATTGCTGATTGGAGGAAGAGAATGTTATGTACGAATAGATGGATGAAAGGGTTGGCGGGCCTGACCCTCGCGCTGAGCCTGCCCTGCGCGGCAACGGCGGCTGGAGTTTCGCCAACGTCGGGGGCTACGGTGGACCGGGAGGTGGCGGTAGCGGCGGCAACATCGCCCTGATCGGCGACTCGATAACCCTTGCCGAGACCGCACTGGTCGAGGCCACTGGCGGCTTCGGCGGCGGCGGACCTGGCCCCGGGTAGCACAGTCGAAATCTATCGCAGACTATCGCCACTGAACGAATAGTCGGGCGGATTGCGCGCGTGAACGGACCACCGTTATGGCCTGAGTTCGCCATGTTCACCCGTGCACGGGTCGCGCGACAAGCGGAACGTCAAGTGCAGCACAAACGCGTACAACCGTGTCGAATCGTGTCGCGCTGTCGGGACTCAGAGCCTTGTAAAGAGCCTCGCGAGCGATTCCGGCTGCCTTGGCGATTTCCGTCATGCCTCGCGCACGCGCAATGTCCCCGAGCGCCGAGGCAAGAGCCGACGCGTTGTTCGTGTCGGGGATTCAACCTGACCCCACACGAAGCGCTGAAACCCTTTTTGTTTCACAATGCAGCAGGGGTCAGTTGCGTCTCCAAGCCATCACGGCTTCTTTTGTTAAATTTTTCATCCGGCCGGCCACCAATCCTGAGCCAATGGAAGTATTTAGTGAGTTAAAGCCGGCATGACAGACAAGAAATCCCGAAGCGACCGTACGCTGTTAAAAAAGGTCAAAAAAGTTGCAAGAGTGTTGGGGGTTGTTTTGGCCGTGCCGTTTTTTATATGGCTGCCATTGAGTCTGATTCCAGCTATTCCGTCCATTATTGATGTTTTTGGAATGCAGCATCTGCGTATGCCAACAGGGATTGTCATCGGCGGTCTTATGCTGGCGGCCTTTGGGTTTGATGAGTCATAGTCGATTTTGTAAACAACGATTCGCAATAATATTTAGTAGACTTACAGGAGATTAGTACATGTTTAAAGTATCAGACATTTTTCTTTTACTGGCCGTGGCGATTTCGTTTGCCGTTTCCGGTTTCTCTTACTTTAATGGGTTCGAGACACAGGCCCTGTTTACCGCGATCTGGGTTCCGTCAATTCTCGCGTTTGGAATTTATTTCAAACTTGTAGTTCTGCTTGCAAGAGGTGATCGAAAATGAACCCGGATAATCTTTTGATCATCGCGATCGTCGTTTTTTCACTGGTGCTGATTGGCATAGTTCTGACGGTTCTTGAATTTAAAAACAGTATTTCCAAGCAACAGGAATCAGGAAAAAAGGCACCGTAGGGGTCTCCGTGCGGAGATACTTGACGTACCGCGCCTGAACAAGCAGGCGTCAGCACAAGCTTTCTCAGCTTGCGTGTTTGAATGGCTTACGCTCACTTTACATTTGCTGGCGTGCAGCGGAGCTCTGGTCATGAGCGACAGATGAACTGGTGTTGATAATTCTTTAGTGACTTCAACAACCGGGGGCCGAAGCGGCGCTTTCAAGGACCTTCACGGCGTGCGGGGTGGACCACCTGATATCCTTTGTAAACGTGGCGTCGCCCTGACGCCCCAAGCCATCCACGCTTTGCTATTTCGCCCACACTCGCAAGCCTTGAGGACATCTTAATCATGCTGATCCGCCTGATCTACGTGAGCAAATCTGTGGATCCGCAGAGCCTTGCGCTGACCGATTCGATTCTGCGCAGGTCACACAGATGGAATACGCCCAATGACATTACCGGCGTGTTGTGTGTGGGGCAGGGCGTCTTCCTGCAGGCACTGGAAGGTGAGCGTGGCGCGGTCACGCGCCTCTATGCGCGCATCTCTGCCGACCCTCGGCACAAGGATCTGGAGTTGATCCACTGCGAAAGCATTACCCAGCGGCGTTACGGTGCATGGTCAATGGCGCGTGTCGATCTATCGGACGTGGACCCGCAGACGAAGATCGTCTGGCCAGAATTCGATGCCTACTCACCAACCGGGCTGCTGGTCATGGCGCGCATCGACGCGCTCATCGCTCGAGGGCGGGTCATCGACGCACCGTTGTCATCCGGCAATGGTTAGGCGTTGGCCACGCACGCCCGACTAGAACAATTGGCCCTGGCCATCCGGCGTGGCACTGGCGCGGCGGTTGGTACGTGCCGTCGCAGGCAAGCCACTTTTTCGTGAGCCGTGTTTGCGCTGGATGGTGTCGGCTTCGGCGTGTGCCTCGCCAGTCCGGCGCAGGCTGTAGAGGCTTTCTTTCGCTGCCGCCAATGCGCTGCGTTCGTCCACGATCGGGGTCGGATACGCTGAAGTGCCGATCTCTGGCACCCACTGCCGTATGTACAGACCTTGCGGATCCTGGTCGCGCGCCTGTTTGGATGGCGAGTAGATACGCAGCGTGTTGATGCCAGTCGTGCCCGACTGCATCTGCATCTGGCTCCAGTGGATGCCGGGCTCGAAATCGAGGAACTGGCGCGCCAGGAAGAGCCCCGGCTCGCGCCAGTGCAGCCACAGGTGGTAGGCGGCAAAGCTGACCAGCATCGCCCGCATGCGAAAGTTCAGCCAGCCAGTGGCGCAGAGCTGACGCATGCAGGCATCGACCATCGGGTAGCCGGTGCGGCCTTCGCACCAGGCCTGCAGGCGGTCGGCATTGATCGGGCTCTCGTGCACGCCGTCGCCAGGTCGAAGCCCGTCAACTGTGCGCGCCACGTTGCGCCACTCGATAGCGGGTTCATCTTCGAGCTTTTGCATGAAGTGGCAATGCCAGCGCAGCCGGCTGGCAAAGCCGCGCAACGCATAGGCCAGGCTTTGGTCGGTCGTCGCCGTGATGCGTGCCTCGGCGGCCTGATGCACGCAGCGCATCGAGATCGATCCGAAGGCGAGGTGCGCACTCAGGCGGCTGCAGCCCTCGGCGGCGGTAAGTGGGCTGGACATCGCGCGGCGGTAATCACGGCCCCGGCCGCCGAGAAAACTGTCCAGCGTGGTCCACGCCGCGCGCTCGCCAGCCAACGGCAACGGTGCGACCAGCGCGGGCAGGCCCAGCTCGCGCAGCGTGGGCACAGCGGAGGCTTCCAGGCCGTTCGGCCCCCTGAACCCGCGAGCCGTCGGAGCCTCGGGTGTATTCATGCGCTGCGCCCATCGCCCGGCCCACCCCGTGCGCGAGCGCAGGCGCCGCACCACGCCGGTCTGCGGCGACTCCGTCCAGTTCACGCCCTGGTGGCGGCACCATTCCGCCACGGCCAGGTCGCGTGTATAGCTCCAACCAGGGCCGGTCTCTTCGTGACTGAAAACGTGGGTGAAGGGGAACTCGCGCCGCAGCGATTGCAGCACCTGCGGCATCGCACCGATGCGCACGAGCAGCGGCAGACCACGCGCGGCCAGATCGTGCTGCAATTCGGCCACGCAGTCGAGCAGAAAGCCGACGTGGCGTGGGTCACACTCCGGGCTTGCCAGCCACTGCGGCTCGATCACGACCAGGCCGAGGGCCCTCTCGAAGTGCATCGCTTCTACCAGGGGTGCGTGGTCGCGTACGCGCAGATCGCGCTTGAACCAGACCAGTGACGCCGCGCCTGTCACTGAGCCAACCTCTTGCACCATGACATCAAATTTGCGGCATGACGTTGCGCTTATTGCAGCAGCGCCGCTGCCCCAACCAGGCAACTGATACTGGCCACCAGAGTGAGCCTCAATCGCATGGGCAGCCAGGCCTGCAGTTGGTAGCGCGGATACACGATCCGGTCCACCGCAAAGCAGACCCAGAGCAAAGCCACTATGAGCAACAGCCCCGGCGCTGGGCCGAGCATCAGTGCCACCCAGCCCAACAGGCTGGGCACCACCCCCCAAAGCAACGAAGGCGCGCTCCGGACAGGCCCCTCACGCATCACCAGGCCCCAATGGATGGCCCCCAGAAAGCTGACGATGGTCACGCCGTACCCCAGCAGTGACCACCTTGCCAGTGGCCAGGCCCCTGGCGGCGCCACCCAAAGCACCGCTGCCAGGCTCACAAACGGAAGCAGTCCGCCAAAGCCCAGTCCCCGGGCCCAAAGCGAAGGGCCCACCATGTCCGCCGTGCCCGCCCCCATCAGTCCTCGTCCTTCGGCTCCCGCTCCGTGGCCTCGGACGGGCTGCCCGAAGCAGGGCGGCACAGCTTGTCGCCATCCCACTGTTGGCCACACCAACACCAGCCTTCGGTGTCGATGATGCAGGTGCCGCTGCCGCAGCAGCGCAGGTCTTCGTTCATTTGTAACTCCCGGGTGTCATTTCGATGCTTTTAACAGCTATTTCACGAGGGGTCGCACGGTGGTGAAACCACCGTCCACCGCAAGCACCTGACCCGTCAGCCGCGCCGCACCGTCGCCCAGCAGCCAGGCTATCACGTCGGCCACCTGGTCGGCCGTCTGTACGCCGCCCAGCGGGTACTGGCGTGCAGCCCCTTCGCGCATGGCGGGCAACTTCAGCATGCCGGCCGTCATCGGCGTCTCGGTCATGCCAGGGGCTACGGCGTTCACGCGCAGGCCCTGTGCCGCGTAGGTGGCCGCCGCGCTGCGCACCAGGGCTTCGACGCCACCCTTGGCCGCGGCGATGGCTTCGTGATTCGCCACACCGATGCGCGCCACCACCGAACTCGAAAAGACAGCAGCGCCAGGTCCACCCTGGAGCGCCGCGATCCAGGCCTGCAGCATGAACACCGCGCTGTCGAGGTTGACGCGCATTACTTCGCGATAGGCCTCGGGTCGGGTGCGATGCAGCGGCGCGATCAGCGTGCTGCCCACGCAGTGCGCCAGCAGCGTCGGTGGGGCACCAAGGGCCTCCTTGCAGGCTGCGATGGCCAGCGCCGCGCCATCGGGCGTTGTGGTGTCGGCGGCGATGCGCACGGCGGCCTCCACATCGGCCAGGCGGCCGGCATTGCGCCCCACCGCGGCGACGTGGCAGCCTTGGGCATGCAATTGGCGCGCAAGGGCGCGACCGATGCCGCCACTGGCACCGGTGATGAGGGCAATTACGGGCATGGTGTGTACTCCAAAATTGAATGAGGATGCGATCAACGGGGATTGTTGTTGTGATGGTTCGGCCGGTCCAGCCGGGCGGCCCAGCGCTGCAGCGTCGGCCGCCAGCGCAGGAAGAGTCTGTAGGTGCGCTCCATCACCCACGCTGCGCCCGGCAGGCGGCCAACCAGTGCCAGCCAGCGCCAGCCAGGCAGCGCGGCCCACAGCGCGAGGAACGCCTGGGCGCCGCTGAGCAATTGGCCATCCTGGCCGCGCACGTGAAAGCGCGCCAGCAACTGCGCGCGCGTGGTGCCGGGCGGCAAAGGCAACGCGACGTCGCTGACATCCGCAAAACACACCGGCGTGTTCGGCTGCAGGCCGCGATAGATGCCGATCTCGCGACGGCACAACGGGCAAGCGCCGTCGTACAGCACCGTCAGCGGCTGGGTTCCCTCGATGGATTTGTTCACAGGCTCGCTCACCATGCATGCACCTCATTGACGGTCAACAGATCTGCGGCCGAGTCCAGGCGGTGTGACGCACGGGCCCACCATTGCGAGAAGGAATCGCAGCGCTGATTGATGGGCGGGAACAGCGCCGGCGCGGCGCCACATTCGGCCCAGCGTGTCAGCCACGGCACGAGGTGCGGTTCATCTACGCTACGCACCCGGCGGGCGCCTTGCAGCGCGGCGCCGATGGCTGCGGCGTCGCCGTGCCAACGTTCGGTGGCCAGTTCGGCCATACGGCTGCCGACGAAGTGCCAGCGCCTTTCGCTCCACGGCCAGGCGCGGTGAAAGTCGGCCACGAAGACGCCGATCACCCGGGTGTCGGCCGGCAAACCGGCCGGCAGTTCGCCCAAGCTCCAGGGGTGCACGAGCCAGACGTCGCGGCCTGTGACGGCGGCGGCGTTGGGGGCCATCAAGCCGAGTCCGTCGGGCGGGCCTGCTTCGAGCGGTGGCTCCATCCGCGAGACACGGCTGGCCTGGGCTTCGTGTTGGCTTTGACCCTGTCGCGCCGGCTGGCGCGCCATGCGCTCCAGCGCCTCGTAACACGTGTCGATCACGCTGCCTGGGCTGTGCCATGGCGCGGGTGCATAGCGGGCCACGTTATCCGCGTTGAAGAGGTAGGGCTTGCGGCTGCTGGTGCCGGCCACCCATTGCCAGCTGAGGTGGTTGCTGGCAAGGTCGCCGTCGAGCAGGTGGCCATACAGCCAATCGGCTGCGACGCGCCAGTGCACCTTGCGAATATGAACCACGTAGCTCGCCAGCCACATGCGCGCGTGGTTGTGCAGCATGCCGGTTGCGTACAGCGCGCGCACGGCTTCGTCCACCACCGGCACGCCGGTGCAAGCCTGGCGGATGTCGCCCGGCAGCGCGCGGGCATAGGCCTCTTCGGGCAGGAGGCCCTCGTGCAGCGAATGGAGGATGCCCTCACCGCGATGCTGCCAGACCTGGCGGAAGTAGGCGCGCCAGCCGAGCTCGAAGACGAACTTGTGCTGCACGTCCAACGCATGGTGTGTGGCCACGCCGGCCAGCACCTCAGGCAGCGTGACGAAACCATGCGTGATATAGGGCGACAGCCCGCTGACGGCGCCGTCGAGCGCGTTGCGCGTGCGTGCGTAGGCTGCAGGCCGCACGGCGGCGATCCGGTCCCGTGCTCCGGCGAGCGTGGGTGCGAAGGTCTCACTCATGCGCGACCCCAACCTGGCCGAGGCGTATCTCCGCTGCGCGTTCGACCACACCTTGCTTTTGCGCGTCGGTCAGCCGCGCCACGTTTTTCACCTGCAGCGCCATGCGCGGGTTCTTTGCCAGCGTGGCTTCATGGCGCATCAAAAAGTCCCAGTACAAAGTAGTGAACGGGCAGGCGCTGTCGCCACTGCGCTGCGCTGGGTCGTAACGGCATCCCTTGCAGTGCGGGCTCATGCGCTGGATGTACTTGCCGGTGGCGATATAGGGCTTGCTACCCATCACGCCGCCGTCGGCGTACTGGCTCATGCCCAGGGTGTTGGGCAACTCGACCCATTCGACCGCATCGACGTACACCGCCAGGTACCAGCCGTGAACCTGCTTTGGTTCCACGCCCAGCATCAGCGCGTACAGACCGGTGACCATCAGGCGCTGGATGTGGTTGGCGTAGCCATGCGTGAGCGTCTGCACCAGCGCGTCGCGCAGGCAGGCCATGTCGGTAGCGCCGGTCCAGTACCAGGTGGGAAGCTCCTGCTGAGCTCCGAGCACATTGCGCTCTGCATAACCTGGCATCTGGGTCCAGTAGATGCCCCGCACGTACTCGCGCCAGCCCAGGATCTGGCGAATGAAGCCTTCGGCGCTGGCGAGTGGTGCATGGCCGTCGTGGTACGCGGCTTCAGCCGCAGCCACCACCTCGCGCGGATTGAGCAGCTTCAGGTTGAGTGCTGCCGACAGGTGCGCGTGGTACAGCCACGGGTCGCCCGGCCACATCGCGTCCTGATAGCGGCCGAACAACGGCAGCCGCTCCTGAATGAACGCCTGCAAAGATTGTAGCGCCTGCGCACGCGTGACGGGCCAGGCGAAGCCGTCCGTCTGGCCGGGGTGTTGGGCGAAGCGAGCCTTGACCAGTGCGATGACCTCACGCGTGATTACGTCAGATTCGAAGAGCGTGCGCGGCGGCACAGCGCCCGGCCCCGCAGTACCGAAGGCCTCGCGGTTGTCAGCGTCGAAGTTCCATTGGTCACCGACCGGTGCATCGTTGTGCATGAGCACCTTGTGACGCTTGCGCTGCTCGCGATAGAAGTACTCCATGCGCAAGGACTTGCGTCCTTTGGCATGCGCGGCGAAGTCGCCAATGGTGCTGAAAAAATGGCGGTCCTCGCGAATGTCCAGTGGCAGCTGGTTGGCCGCGGCCACGGCCTTGATCGCCTGCAGCACGCGCCAATCGCCTGGGGCAGTCATCACGAGGTGGGTTGGCTTCAGACGCTCGATGTCGGCTTGCAACTGGGCGCCCAGACTGCCACCGTTGGCGGGCGCAGTCAGCGGGATGTAGTGCAGCGGGCGGCCGGCGGCTTGCACGGCGAGCGCGAAGTGTCGCATCGCGGCCAGGAACATCACTATGCGCGGCTTGCTCGACCAGACATGGGTTGCCTCTGCTGTGACCTCGGCCATCCAGACAGCGTCCTGAGCAGGGTCGAAGCCGTCGAAGGCCGCCGCGTCCAGATTCAGCTGGTCACCCAGCACGACTAACAGTGTGCGCAGATCAGCCATGGACAGGCCGGGCTTTGCGACAGGCGTCGGAACAAAACTTCACGTCGTCCCAGCTGCGCGCCCAGCGCTTGCGCCAGGTCATCATGCGGCCGCAGGCCACGCAGGGCTTTGCTGGCAACGACTGCTTGTTCCCTTTGAAGGACGGAGCGGCGGGTTTCATAGGCGTTCGGGCAAGTCGGCCGTGGGGGCTTGCGCACCCACATGCCGGGCAAAGGCCGCGATGTAGTTGACTTGTGTGTCCCGCGTCCATGAAGCGCGGTGCACCAGCGGCAGGTAACGCATGCCGCGCAGATCGGTCTGCACCAAGCCGACCCGATTGACCGCAGCCGCGAGTTCGGCGGGACGCACGAAGCGTTGCCATTGATGCGTGCCGCGCGGCAGCACCCGCAATAAGTATTCCGCGCCAACGATAGCAAAAAGGAAACTTTTCCAGGTGCGGTCAATAGTCGACGCGACCAACACGCCGCCGGGCGCGACGCAGCGCGCCGCGGTTGCAACGAAGGCGCTGACATCGCGCACATGTTCAACCACCTCGAGCGCCAGCACTACGTCGAACCGCTCCTCTTCACGCAAGGCTGCGGCGGGTTCTTCCAGCCGGTACTCGACCGAAACGCCTTCGGCGGCCGCGTGCCGACGGGCTGCGGCTACGTTGCCCGCCGAAGCGTCGATACCCAGAACGCTCGCTCCGGTCCGCGCGAGTGGCTCCGACAACAACCCTCCGCCGCAGCCCACATCGAGGATCCGAAGGCCCTTCAGCGTTGCGCCACGTACCAGTCCGAAGTTCTGCTCGATGCGGCCTACAACGTAGTCCAGTCGCAGTGTGTTGACCACGTGCAACGGCCGCATCGGGCCCTGGCTGTTCCACCAGCTCGCGCTCAGGCGATCGAAGCGCTCGATCTCGGTTGCAATCACGGTCACCGCGGTACCGCTCCGCGAGGTGGGCACAACGTAGCCGCACCGGGACAACCGGCCCGCGGGCGCCAACGCTGCACCCCTATCCACGTACAACGGCCCTGCCGCTGTCGCGCGCCTGAGCCAAATGCCGTCATCCCTTCTTGACCCAGGCACTGCACCAGCCCTTGGCCGCAACTTGCTTGGTTCCGAACAGCGGGCAGCCACCCAGCGCGTCGCCAGCCTTGGCCTGGTACAGGGCGCAGTTGGCGCAGTTCTGGCCGGCTGCGTACTTGGGAAACTTCTTGGTGTCGGTCTTGCCGGCTTCGGCCACATAGCCCAGGGCTACGGCCTGGGGGTCTTTTTCGTCCAGCTTGGTCTGGGCTTGGACGCCCGACACCAAAGCGACACCGCCGGCGGTCAAGGTCATCAAGAAAATGCGTCGTGGATTGTTCATGAAATACTCTTTTCGTTATTCAGGCCTGTGGATGAGGAAGATAAACCACCGAGGGCCTGCGGTCTCAGTGTGTTTGCTGTGCCAGTGCGATAGACCTGTCATAGGGCGGCGCTCAGTGCGGGCACTTTGCAATGTGCGAAGACGACCGGATACACGGCGGCGCCATGCATCGGGACCTCATTGCCGTGTACCGGGTAGGCACCCTGAGGGGACACTGTTGCGGTCGATCTAGCGCTTGCTTGCATCGGCTGAATATACACAGTAACCAACTCAAATCGGGTGCGAGTTGGAAAAAGCGCACGTAATTTGATGTTATTCGGACTCAAAAACAACTCAATCAGTTGCCTTGAAGTGATCGCCAAGAAACTGCCCGTGACCACCAAGCGGCAATACGACGCCCGGGTTCAAGCACGAGGACACTGCCCGCTCGGCGTCACATGGGTCCTGTGTCTCATCCGGCGGCTGAACCGCGGCGCGGCCGACCCTCTGCAGTCTGCACCAGCAGGTGCCCGCGGGATCGATGATGCAAGTTCTGCTGCTGCAGCATCGAGGCTCATCGGTGATCATGCGTTGCTCCAAGCAGATGTGTTCATCCCGACGCGCTGCGGCCCTCCGTCCAGCCGGTGAAGCGGACCCGTTCCACGACCAGCATATGAGGGACGGTCAGCGCGGCCAAGCCGACGAAAAGAAGCTGCGTCAGGCGCATGTCGAGCGGCTTGCCATCCGAAAGCCACCACGCGACGGCAACGCCCGCAACCGTGATCAAAATTGGCCAGGCAGCGATGCGCCACAGGTGCAGAAACGTTCCTGCGCTGGAATAGTCGCGCGTTCTAAGCACATGTCGGGCACTGTGCATGCAGCAGAAAAAAATGGTGAACCCGATCAGTGGAGGCGCGAAGCTCAGCAACGCCGTCATCGACACCAGCTCGATGCTGCGCGTAAGGTCCCGCTGCGCTGCGGCGATCGCCGCGACACCGATGGCTGCAACCCAGGGCGCCGCAGCCCACTGCAAGGCTGCCACGATAGCTTGCGCAGACGGCAACCCAGCCAGAAGAGCGAACAGTTCCGAGACCTCAGTCGCATGCAATAGGAGGGGGCAGAAGATGACAGCTCCGCCATACAGCGTTCGAAACCACGCCGGTGTACTGCCCTCGGGATCGCCTGAAAAATGCAGCGCCGAGATGAGCAGGAATGCCACCAGGAAAAGGCCCGGGGCAAACCACCACAGGACCACGACCGACGCCGTAGCTGCCAGGTAGGCGATCGTGAACAGGCTCCATGCTGCGGCTGATTGAATGCCTGTGAGTTGCCGCACAAAGACCGTGTCCAACGCGCCGTGCGGAACTCCCAGTAGCAAGATGACTGGCGATAGCACCGCCAGCTGGGCCTGCGCGTCAAGAGGTGGGAGCCAGAGGCTTGCAGCCAGCATCAGCCAGGCCAACGCACTGAATCCGAGGCCTTGCCGGCGCAGGCTCATCAATGAGCCTTCGGGCTGTGCCCTCCGGCTTGCAACGCGGAGACGACCCGGTGGGCTCACGCCAGGCCTCCGACCGAGCGGATGCGACCACGGCGTCGCGTGATCGCCACCGCGGCGCCAACAAACGGCAAAACAGGCATCCCCGCCACCACCACGAGGCTGTCGACGACGCCCGCATCGCCGCTCAGGAAGCGAATCACCCGGGCCGGATCGGTGCGGCTGAACAACGAGAAGAAGAGCGCTCCGCCGCGACTCGGATTCGCACGCAACACATCAAGAAAAATCTGGTCCATCACGCGCAGCAGCAAAGGGTCGGGCTGATGCCCGACCGGATGGTCACAGTGCATCAGCGCGTGCGCACATTCGCCGGCCCAGCGTTGGATGCGTTGAAAGGCATACCCGGTGCTCGGTCGTGCGCCACCGGCCATCACGCCGACGTTGGCGAAACTAGTGTGCGCCGGCCTGGGAGCCTCGTTCAAGCCCATCGGCAAAATGCCGTGCTCGCTGCGCAGTATCGTGAAGGGGGCGCCGCCGACCCGTTGCGCAACGGCAGCGTCGAGCCGTGCGCTCAGTGCTTCAGGTGCCAGTGGCGTCGCGCCGAATACCGTGACCTCGACGAGCGCCTGCGTCGGCGTCAACGGCAAGACATAGACGAACGGCACGTGGCGCTCATCCGGCGCAAGGAAGTTCATTAAGTCCAGCGACAGTGGGTCGAACATAGCCGCGCTGCATTCGATCTCGTGGCCGTAAAACGATTGCCACAGCGTTGCGCCGTCACGGCGCGGCACTTGCGGAGGGCGCGTGTCTACAACCGAGCGGGCCGTTACGGTGCCCGCGCTCGTACTGACGTGCCACACGCCATCGCGACGAATGGACTCGCCGAAGACTGACGTTCCGAGCATCAATGTCATGTTCGGTGAGCGATCGATCAGCCCCTGGGCCGCAGCGTAAAAGTCTTGCGCTGCCACCATCTGGTAAGGCGTAGACCCACAGTCGAGCGACACGCTTTGGCCTGCATGCACCACCCGCATCGTTTGCCATCGATGCCGCGTTGGGTAGGGCGCATGTGCAGAAGCGTCTTTCCAGTAGCACCACGTCCGGTCGTTGGTGTACTCGGTACGGGACTCGATCACCAACGTGTGGGGGCAGCGCACGCCCTGCGTGGCGAGTGCCGTCGACAGGCTCAGCCCGGCACACCCACCGCCGAGGATGACCAGGTCGAATACGTCAGACATGCCCGCTCTGGTGCGACGCCTCGGCGCCGCGGAGCGACGATAAGGCGCTGTGCAGCGCTGCATCGTGGCGCCGCGCTGGCAGCCAGAATCGGGGGCGCAACGGGGTCGACAAAAGCGCCTGCAACGTCACCAGGCTCTTGGTTCGCCGCGGCACAACGATACGCCCGAGCCAGTACGCGTTGTCGTGCTGGCGAAGTCGCGTTCCGATGGCGCGGTACACACGTGCCGCGACCAGTATGCTGCAGCGCGCGCCGACCGGCAGGTGGGCCAGGCCCGCCTCGCCGCTGCGGTAGTAGCGGTCGGCGGTGTCAAGGAGTTCATCGATGCAGGCCTTCAATCGAGGCTGCAACAGCAGCGCCGGGTTAATCAGCTCCTGTGGCGCCAGGTCTCCGATGATCGATGCCGGCAGGTAGCGCCGGCTGGCAGCGGCATCGACAGCGACGTCGCGACAAATGTTCGTGAGCTGCATCGCGATGCCCAGGTCGACAGCATGGCGCAGCGCGGCCGGGTCGTCACAACCGAGCACCCTGCACATCATCGAGCCGACCGTCCCGGCGGCCTTGTAACAGTAGCGAATCAGCGCGCTCTCGTCGGCCAGGCAAACGGTATCCAGATCCGAAGTGATGCCGTCGATGAAGGTAAGGATCAGCAGGGTCGGGATGTGGCATTCGCGCGTCAGCGCAATCGCGTCGGCCACAATCGTGTTTTGCGAGGCTCCGCCAGCAAAATCCTGCGCAATGCTCGCGAGGGCCGCACGCGGATCCTGGCCTGCAATACCTTCGTCCGCGATGTCGTCAACGTAGCGGCAAAAACCATACAGCCGTGTCGCGCGCGCGGCGTGGCCTGGTGCCATCCAGCGGCGCGCCCAGTGGAAACTCTTGCCCTTGCGCGACAAAACCAGATCGGCGTCCTGCAGCGCAGGCGTCTGATCTCGACCCGGGAGGCGCTGGGCGGCGATGTGCGCCGAAGGGACAAGCGCGTCCATTACCTTGGCCGAGCACAGCACGCCAGGCAACCCGGCGCCCGGATGCGTCCCGGCGCCGACGAGATAGAGATTGCGGATGCCCTCGGCCCGGTTGTGGAAGCGGAACCAGGCCGACTGGCGAAATAGCGGCGACACCGAGAACCCCGCGCCGTGAGCGCTGAGGTAGTCGCTGCGGAAGTTTTCGGGTGTCTTGTGGAAGGCCTCCGTGATGCAGTCACTCAGACCCGGCAGGATCGTCGCCTCGAGTGCCGCGACGATACGCGCCTGCAAGCGCGGCCCTTCCACCGCCCAGTCGATTGCACCTTTCAGGTTGGGTACGGGGCACAGCACGTAGAAGCTGTCGCAGCCCGTCGGCGCAAAGCTGGCGTCCGTGGCCGTCGGTCGGTGCAGGTAGAGCGAGAAGTCTTCCGACAGCACCTTATGGTGGAAGATGTCGGCCAGCAGTTCGCGGTACCGCTCGCCGAGCCAGATGGTGTGGTGCGCAACGTCCGGGTACTGACGGGTGGTGCCGAAATACAGAACGAACAGACCCATCGAGAATTCGGCCGCAGCAAGTTTCAAACGTGCAGAGGGCGCTTGTTCCTCAGCCCGGATCATCTCGGTGTATAAGTGCGCCGGGTCTGCGTCGGACACGATCACATCTGCCGCGATGGACGAGCCATCGGCCAGTATTACGCCATGTGCGACTCCCTCATCGACATTGACCCGGTGCACGGTCGTATTGAGCTTCACATCGATCCCGTGCCTGGCCATCAGGGCGCCAAGCGCGGCCGTGATAGCCGCGGTGCCGCCCATTGCGAAGTGCACGCCGTGGGCACGTTCAAGGTAGTGGATCAGGCCGTAGATGCTGGTGGTGTCGAAGGGATTGCCGCCCACCAGCAGGGGCTGAATCGAAAACGCCTGGCGAAGTTTGGGGTTCTTCAGGTGACGGCAGACGAGTTGCCAGACGGTGTCATGACTGCGCAGCCGAAGCAGCGCCGGAATCTGTCTGAACATCGCGCCGAAGCGATGAAACGGCACGGCTGACAGCTGCACGAAGCCGACATTGAATATCTTTTCGGACTGCACCAGCAGGCTTCGGTATCCGGCGCAGTCGCCCGGGTCTATGCGCGCGATCTCGGCCAGCGTTTCGTCAAGGGTGCCGCCGTAGTCGAAATGGGAGTTGTCTGAAAAGTGGAACCGGTACCAAGGTGTCAAGGGCACCAGCTTCACATGATCCTCGAATTTTTCCCCGAACAAGGCGAAGAGTTCCTCGAACAGGAAGGGCGCGGTGATAACGGTCGGCCCGGCGTCGTGTTTGAAGCCGCCACGCTCGAACACCTGGGCCCGCCCACCGAGACCGGCGCAGCGGTCAATGAGCGCGACTTCGTAGCCTTTTGCGCGCAGCCGCAGCGCTGCTGCAATTCCGCCGAAACCGGCGCCGATTACCAGTGCTTTCATGGTCAGTGCCTCTATGAGGGGGTTGGATCTGTCGGCTCAACCCCCTCTTGTCGGTCAGCGTTTTGCGGCTTGATCCGACTCGCTTACAGCGACTGACCAGATGATCAGACCGAAGGCGATTTTGTTCAACACATCCGCTGCGTTGTAGATGATGTTGAGCGCGTTCGAGCTTTCGTCCGGGTTGGCGCCAGTCAAGTAGCCGAAGAAATACCCGATCGGGTAGATCGCCCAGCCGAAAGTCACGATCAGGCGCATCGTGTTGAATGCCGACCGCACCGCCGGGGGTGCCTCCGTTGCATTGATCTTGCCGGCTTGACCGAAGAAGATTTCGTACAGGATGAAGGCCCAACCCGCCATGCCGATGATGAATGCCGGCCAGACGGACATGTATCCCGCTTCGCCCAGGTAGCCACCGATCAACATCACAAACGTGCCAATCATCAGACGCCAGAAGATCCCGACCTGCACCTTGGTGATCGCTGCAAGGATCAGATAGAACTCGATCATCAACAACGGCACCGTGATCATCCAGTCGATATAGCGGAATACCGTCGGAGTCGAGCCCGTGGCCACCCAGACATCGCGCATGTAGAAATAGTGCACCGCTGCCACGAGCGTGACCAGTCCCGAAACCGTGAGCGAGGTCTTCCACTTCGGCGACACGCGGTCGCGTTCCAGAAAGAAGAATGCCGTCGCGGCGATCAGCGCCATCGAGATGATCCAAAAGGAGATCCCGACGAAATCGTCTTGATGCAGCGTTACGCCCTCCGCTGCTTTAGCGGAGCCCGAAACCGCTGCAAGCGCGGCTCCGATCAAGGGGGTGGTCATGGCTGCCAGACGTGTCTTGGTCCAAAAGCGGGTTGTCGCTGTCATTGGGGTGTTCATGGTTCTGTGTCCGTGGGTGGGAGTGGGTGCTTGCTAAATTCGACTGGCTAAGGCTGCGTGGCAGTTACTTTCTTTGGTTGGGTTCGCGCTGGCTTTTGACCTGCGCTTTTTCCACGGCCCGACGATGGTGGCTCATACCCACGCGTCGCCTGGCAGACTCATTTCGGGTACTTGGCATACTTTGGGATCAACATCTGATCGGTCGCCTGGATGACCGCATTGGCGCACGCGTTGTCTCGGGTCACGACTGTCGTTGTGCCGTTGAGGTTGCCGCGGTTATTGGTGCTGATCGCAAGCGTGGAACTGGTCACGTTCCTCGCCATTGGCAACGAATGGTCATCCCGGCGGAACTCACCGCTGTTTTGGCGAGCACATGCCAGGGCAGAAGCAGCGGGGGTTTCGCGCTGTCCCGCAGCGGCTGATGAGATTCGTGAAATTTCCGGCCGAACCATGCGCCGGCAGCAGCAACTGACCGAAGGCTCAATGGATCTGCCACGGCGCTGCAATGACCGGCGGAGCGAAGGGCATTGCGCCAGGGCCGGCGCATTCAGCATCGCTGCTGCCACCGCAGATTCATCCTGCCGTCGTTCAAATGCCGCGATGCGGTCCGCCTCTCTCTCACTGGAGCAGACCGCGCAGACACCATCACGGCACACGGTTGCGGGGGGGCGGTTTGTCGTTGGCATCCGTGGAATCTACACACTAACCAACGCAAATCGAGTTCGGATGGAGATATCCACACTTGATAGGGTGATAATCCAACTCAAACACAACTCTTATGGATGTCTCAAGATGGTCATCAAGAAACTCGCCACGACAGCCGAATGGCACGACGAAGTTCCATCGCCGCACTACCGCAGTGGCGCTGTGGCACGCATGGCGCGCATGCCGGTGTCCACATTGCGCATCTGGGAGCAACGCTACAAGGTCGTGGCTCCTGCCACCACACCGACAGGCCATCGTTTGTACTCCGCCGCAGACGTCGAACGCCTTGCGTTACTCAGGCAGTTGACTGATCACGGGCACGCCATCGGCGCAATTGCAGCGTTAAACGCGGCCCAGTTGCAGCAAGTAGCCAGCACCCACGTCACCACCGTTGCCGGCAGACGCAGCCCGTCGACGCGCCGACCCGTACCCTGGCGACTGGTGGTGGTGGGTGCGGCCCTGGCGCGAAGGCTACAACGCCCTGCCGTCGGTCAGCGCCTGGGGTGGCCACCCAAGGTGAGCGCGGTCTTTGACACGCTGGCCCAAGCGGCCGATGCCGCGCAGGCCGCCCCTGCATCACGCAAACAGCCGATCGACCTGCTGCTTTGGCAAACCCCGAGCCTGCACTCTGGCTCACTGCCCGAACTGAAAGCGGCGGCACAAGCGTGGGGTGCGCGATCCACTGCTGTGGTCTATCGCTTTGCCGGTTCAACTGCCAGAGAACCATTTGCCAATGCCGAGTTCGTGTTGTTGCGCGAGCCGCAGGATGACGCCGCGCTCGGCGTTTGGCTGGCATCGCTTGAAAGCACTGCAGCGGCGCACGACGCTGAGCCGGAGCACAAGCTGTCTCAGAACGATACGCTGTGGTTGCCGGCTGGTGATGCCACTCCGCGGCGCTTTGACGATGCCACGTTGACGGACTTTGCCGGCCTGTCGTCAACCATCGCTTGCGAATGCCCGCGCCACGTAGCCGAGTTGCTGATGCAACTGTCGAACTTCGAAGCCTACAGCGCAAACTGCGAGAATCTGAGCCCTGCCGACGCCGCGCTGCATGCCTATCTGAAGCGTGTGGCGGGAGCCTCGCGCGGTCTGTTCGAGGCCGCGCTGGAGCGTGTGGCGATACACGAGGGTCTGATGTTGCCGGCCTCAGGCGAGGCGAAGCCCGCGGCGACGCTGTGATACCCCCACGGCGACATGGCATGCTCGGGCGGTGCACACTTAAACGTGAAAAGGCGTCGGTAGCATCGTCCGTCCGAGCCCTTCCCTGCAACCGGAGATCTCCGCCCATGTTGAAGAAGTTTTTAACGCTGCTAATCGCCACCATGCCCCTGTTCTCACATGCCACCGAGGAGCCGAGCTACGACGTAGTCCGACAGTTGGACGGGGCGGAGGTTCGCCAATATGCGGATTATGTTGTTGCGCAGGTGCTGGTCAGCGGCCCGGCCGACAAGGCCGGCAACCAGGCCTTTCCGATCCTGGCCGGTTACATATTCGGCAAGAACAAGGGCTCCAAAAAGTTCGACATGACCGCGCCCGTGACCCAGGCGGCAGCATCCGTGAAGCTCGAAATGACGGCGCCGGTAACACAGGCGGCAGCAGATGGTGGCTACCTGGTGCAGTTCGTCCTGCCCAGGGGCGTGACCCTCGCCTCGGCGCCTGAGCCGCTCGATCCGCGGGTGGAGTTGCGCGAAGTGCCCGGCCGCCGCGTAGCCGTAATCCGCTATTCGGGTTTCTGGTCGCAGAGCAACTACGACGAGCACCTGGGCAAGCTGCAGGCGGCGCTGCGGGCCACACAGCTTGCCTGGACCGGCGAGCCGACGTTGTCGCGATACGACCCGCCGTTCACCCCCTGGTTCATGCGGCGCAATGAGATATGGCTGACGGTGCCGTCGCCGTCGTGACGCGACAGGGCGCGCTGAAGGTCATGCAAACCATGTTCCAAAGAGCCGGTATGCTTCAAAGAGCCAACCGCCAAGCTGCCGTTGTGGGTGCCTTGGCCCTACTCCTGGGCGGCTGTGCTGCCCAGGCACCCGCTCCTCATGCAAACGCAGCGGTCCAGGACAGTCGCGCAGCGTTGGCATGCACACTGTCCACCCAATGCGTGAACTCGTACGATGTCGGTGGTCTCGGACCGATGCGCTACGAGGGAACTCCGACACAGGCCCTCACCGTGTTGCGGGCCACACTGGCTGAATTCCCCGAGGCGCAGATTGTCAAAACCGATGGCCTTTTGTTGGAGGTCGTGTTTACAACGTCGCTGGGATTCAGGGATCTGGTCGATTTCAGGATCGATGCGCAAGCGCAGCGCATCGACTACCGCTCACGCTCATCCTTCGGGCTGTTCGACTTCGGCAAGAACCGGTCGCGCATGGTGGAGTTCTCGGCCCGATTCGCGCAAAACGCCGGGCGCTGAGGGCGCTGCGCCGAATTGGCAAGACCCGAATGACGCGTCAGCGCTTGGGTGCTGGCGTCGGGATGTGTATGGTGCCCGGGCGTGGTTCCGGCTTGGATATCCAGCCCGGCTTTTGCACCAGTGCCGCGCATTGCGCACCGGCCTGCTTGGCCTCGTTATCGGCTCCCGGATCGATGAAGGGGATGATCGCGGCCAACGGATTGAGCAGAGCGAGCAATACGGCTGCACCGGCCTTGCCGGCCAGCTTGCCGACTTCCAGTGTGACTGCAGGGCTGCTGAATGTGCCGCGCACATGCACAGGCGTTCGCAGGCTCAGCGGACTGAAGTCCTTCGGCGAGACAACGGCGCGGACATCGAGTGCCTCGGTGCGCAGCGACGCGGTGCCGCCGAGCCAGATAGTCGAGTCGCGTGTGTTGACGACGAACACCTTCGGGCGGACCACGCCATTGTCGATACTGAAGTCGGCGACATTGCACAGGATGGGCAAGGCGTCGTCGCCCTTGATGGCAATGCCGAGCGCCTGCGCCAGATCGATCCCGGCAGCTTCGACGAGCAGGTGCGATATCGCCGCTTCGCGAACGTGCATGCGCATGTCGCCGCTAAGGTTGGCCAAGATCTCTGCGCTCGAGCGGCCACTCCCCGCCACCACGACCTGGGCGTCGAGCTTGCCGGAGAGGTAGGGCGGCTTGTTCTGGCCCCGTTCGAGCTGCAGCCACTGTGCCAGGTCGACGCTCAAAAGCCTCAGGTCGGCAGTCCATTTCGCCTGCTTGCCGCGCCCGTCAAATTGCAGGTGGCCCAGCAACTGGCCCTTGGCGGTCTGCGCCTCGATATCGGAGAGCGTCAGGACGCCGTCGGCCAGCAGCAAGTGGGCGCGGAGCGGCCGCAGTTGCGCGAGCACCTCGGTGCCGGTATCCAACTCGGCAATGTCGACAAGGACATCGGCATCCATCGTGCGTAACGAAGCCAGGTCGAATGCGCGGTCGGGAATGACGCGACCAGGGCCCTTGGCTTTCCGGCTCGTCCCGTCGCCGGCGACCGGCACGCCCACCGCCGGCCCGAGGTCGCTCAGCAACAGCCGCGTGCCTCCAAGGCGAACCGCGAGCAATGGAACCTTGCGGTGGGTGTCGTAGGCGAATGCACCGCTCAGCTGGCTCGATCCGATGCGGGCGTCGTCGATATCCCCCTTCCACAGGTTGGTGTCTTTGACCAGCATGCCCTGGACGCGAAAAGCCGGTGTGGCCGGAAGAGTGATGCCCAGCGGATCGCCCGCGGCCGCCAACGACGGGCCAGCGAGCGAGAATTTTCCGCGCAGACCCGCAAAACGCAGCGGATCGGTGATGCTGCCGTTGAAGCTGAGTTCGGAACGATCGATCGACGCCAACAGCTGCAGCGGTTGCGCAACGGCGTCCTTGCCGGCCACCAGCAGCGCGTGCACGCCCAGCGTGCGCAGGTCGATGCGCACCGGCAACGTGCGATAGCTGCCGGTGGCTGTGAGCTTGATTCCGGTTTCTCCGGGCGCCAGGGTCACCGGCAAAGCGCTCGCGGCGTCGCTACCGGTCGCCTTTCCGCCCGCCCGCACGGTGATGCCGCCAGCGGCGTGCGGCGCCTGTGGATCCGACGGCGACGCAGCGGACGCCGTCGTCGAGGCTGCATCGGCAGGGGAGGGTAATCCGATGTCTTGCCCATCACTCAGCGCGAAGCGGGCATCGATCTCGGCCGGTGCGACTGCGTCGGCAAGGCGCAGGTACCCGCTGCGCACGCGCAATGTGCCGAAGCTAGGCAGGGTCGTGGGCTTGCTTGACGGCGTGGCCGTGAGTGTTTTGCCGAACTGCCAGGTGGCGCGGCCATCGGCCTTGCGTTCGAGCCTTAGGTCGAGGTCGCCGGCCTCGAGTGCGCGGATATGCAGCGCTTCGCCACGCCACGCCCGCCACAGATTGGCGTACCCCAGATGTGAGCGACGCGTCGAGGGCGAGCATGGTGTGCGGGGCCTGGCTCCACTGCGGCGCAGCGATCGCGATGCGCGCCGCCCGCACCTGAACGCTGCCGATCAGGCCGATGCGGGTGCGCCCGGTATCACTTCTGGATTCGGAGCCGAAGTCGACGCGTCGGTCGAGCGTTTTCGACAGCCACGACTGCACCGGCGACACGAGCCATGGCCAGCCGGTTGCTTCGCCAACGCCAACGCCGATGACGATCGCCAACGATGCGCCGGACAGCAGCAGTGGCCAACGGGTGCCGGCCTTCCACGCCGAGACGGGATTTTTCATTGGCCGCTCTATTTGCAAGTCGCACAGGGTCTGGCGCGAACCTGCCATACCGCGTTGCCGACGTCGTCAGCCACCAGCAGATTGCCCGCAGCGTCGACGGCCACGCCGACCGGACGCCCCCAGGCACGTTCCTCCGGACTGACGAAGCCACTGAGAACATCGACCGGCGCACCCACGGGTTGGCCCTGTTCGAAGGGCACCCAGATAACCTTGTAGCCGCTCAAGGGACGGCGATTCCAGGACCCGTGCAATCCCACGAACATACCTGCGATGCCCGGCAGCGTGGATTGCGCGCTGGACAAGGCGTCCGTCAGTTGTGATCGTGTTGCGGCGGCCAGGCCCAGCGGCGCCACATGGGAACCGAGCGCGTATACGGGCGTCTTGACCTGGCGCCCGGAGACTGGGGCAGGCGCCTTGACACGGCTGTCGCGGTGGGTGCCGTACCACCACCAGGGCCAGCCATGGAAGTCGCCACTTGCGACCGATGTCAGGTAGTCGGGAACCAGATCGCTGCCCAATTCGTCGCGCTCGTTGACCGCCACCCACAACTGGTCATCGGACGCCCAGGCCATCCCCACGGGATTGCGCAGGCCGTCAGCGAAAACCATTGTCTCGCCACTGGTGCGGTCGATTTTCAGGATCGCCGCACGCCGAGCCTCGACCTCCATGCCACGCTCGGCAATGTTGCTGTTCGACCCGACGGACACATACAGGCTGGCGCCGTCGGCGCTGGCCAGCAGTCCTTTGGTCCAGTGATGATTGATCGGTCCCGCAGGCAGTGTTGCCACTGTTCGTGGACTGGAAGTGATGTGTGTCTGCCCGGCGGTATAGGCGAATTCGAGCACGGCATCGGTATTGGCGACATACAACTTGTCGCCCACCAGCGCCATGCCGAAGGGCGAATGCAGTCCGGTGAGAAAGGTCTCGCGCAGATCGGCCACGCCATCACCATCTGTGTCACGCAACAATGTAATGCGGTTGGCGCTGGCCCCGCCGGCGCCAGCGGAGTTCATGACCAGTTTCATTGCCCAGCCCGTGAGACTCCATCCCTCATCGGGCTTTGGCGGAGCGTTGGTCTCCGCGACCAGCACATCGCCATTGGGCAGGACGTAAAGCCATCGCGGATGGTCCAGGTCGCGTGCAAAGACGCTCACTGACAGACCGTCAGGAGCGGTTGGTTTTCCGCCTTCCGGCCAGCCGATGGCCGGGGCGATATTGACGGTGGGAATCAACGGCGGGGAGCCTTGCGCCAGCACAGGCTGGCGGCCGACATCGGAGCCTGGCGCGATGCGGCTGTAGTCGGAGCAGCCCTGCAAGGCGAGCGCACCGGTCAGTCCCAGACAGACGCCTGCGGCTTTTGCGCAATGGAACAAATGAGTTGAATGCATATGGAAACTGTGCCTTGATAGCCCGATGCTGTCTGTAGGCGCAGGCCGCTTCTCGATAAGCGCGCGCCCGCCCGCTTTCCGAACTGCATGGTAATGCGCAGCTGCGCCTGCAGCATCGGGACGCGTTTCCTGTGCTGTCTGTCGGGCGAAGCGCCGAACGCGACGTCTGGACAGTGCTGCCGATACATGTTCGCTATCGCACTTGGATGTTCGGTAACGTACACATATATTCTACTGAGAGAATACAGTGCATTGAAGCTGCAAGCCGATTCGACATGGATCGGAAGACAGTATGCAAGCCGGAGGGCCGTTCGATGAATTCAAGCAAACTTTCCAAACCCGACGCAAGAATCAACCAACTTTTGGCGGCCCTGCCCGAAGCGGACTGGCCGCGTTGGCGGGATGAACTCGAGTTCGTCGACCTGCCGCTGGGCCATGTGCTATACGAGCCCGGTGAAACGATCACTTCCATGATGTTTCCGACGACTGCGATCGTATCGATGCTGTACGTGATGGAAAACGGCGCCTCGGCCGAAATTGCTGTGGTCGGACTCGAGGGGCTGGTGGGCGTCTCGATCTTCATGGGGGGGGAGTCCGTTCCGAGCCGCGCGGTGGTGCAAAGTGCCGGCGAGGGTTTCCGGGTACCGGCGAAGTTCGTCAAAGCTGAGTTCGATCGTTCACCCGCAGTGATGCACCTGTTGCTGCGCTTCACGCAGGCACTGATCACGCAGATGGCCCAGGCAGGCGTGTGCAACCGCCACCATTCGATCGACCAGCAGCTGTGCCGCTGGCTGTTGCTGAGTTGGGACCGGTTGAAGGGCGATGAGCTGCTCATGACCCAGGAACTTATCGCCAACATGCTGGGCGTGCGCCGCGAGGGAGTAACCGAAGGGGCGCTCAGGTTGCAGGAGGCCGGCCTGATCCGATACAGCCGCGGGCGCATCACCATACTCGATCGCGCCGGGCTGGAGGCGCGCACCTGCGAATGTTACAAGGTGGTAAAGCATGAATATGACCGGCTTCTAAAGCCTGCAGTGATTGTTTGAGCCGGCGCTGGGCCTCGCAATCTGAACACTGAACACTGAACACTGAACACTGAACACTGATCGCTGGCACGCAGGAGTCGGGCGACACGCTAAACCGCCATCCTGCCGAAGGGGACCGATAGCGGCGAAGTGGCAGTCGGACATTTTTATCCCGTCACGAAGGTTCCACGCGACTGGATGGCGCTGTCGACGACGACGCGCGCGCAACTGCCTTGCTGCGCGCGATTTCCAGACTGGCCATACGCAGTCATAAAGGAATCGCAGATTTATGTCTGCGCACGGGCGGCAACCCCATGCCGCACCGGGCAGTAGTGCAAAGCGCGGGCCTGTATTTCCGTCTGCTGTTGGTGCGCGTCCGCGCGCAGAAAGTGGTGCAGGCACTCGACTGGCCGCTGGCGGTTCGGCGCGTGGACGAAGCTCGCTGAGGGACAACCCTGCTGGCAACTGGGCGGGTGTTATGCCTGCGGCGCATCTTATTGCGCCCAGTGTGCGACAGCGAACAGACCGAAGGTGTGCAACGGGCATAGACTTCGCACGTCGCGCGCAGGGTGTTCCATCACCAAGGGCATCGTCGGTAGCGCTTCGGAATCCGACCGGATCGGATGATGACTGGAGACGACCGTGAACACCACCGAGAACCGTTTGATCAATTCATTGCCGCAAAAGGACCGCATGCGGCTGTTGGCGATTTGCGAACCGATGCAGTTGGTATTGAGTGAAATGATCTGCGAACCCGGCCAGCCGACACGGCATGTCTACTTCCCCACGCAGGGATTCGTCTCCATGCTGGCATCGCTCGATGGCAAGCCCGGCGTCGAAGTCGGACTGGTGGGCAGCGAAGGCATGATCGGATCGCAGCTCGCATTGGGTGTGGTCACCGTGCCGCTGTATGGGCTCGTGCAGGGGGCGGGCGCCGTGTGGCGCATCAAAGTGGCTGCATTTCGCGACGAACTGGGCCGCAGCCCGGCATTGCATCGGATCCTCAACCGCTATATCTATGTGCTGATGGCGCAGTTGGCCAGTTCCGCCACCTGTTCGCGGTTTCACCAGATCGGCCCGCGCATGGCGCGCTGGGTGCTGATGAGCCAGGACCGTGCCCACGCTGACAGCTTTCACCTGACGCATGCGTTTCTCGCCTACATGCTTGGTGTGCGCAGGGTCGGCGTGACCCAGGCCGCCAGCGCGCTGCAGCGCGTCGGGCTGATCGAATATCACCACGGTCACGTTGCCGTGAAGGACCGCGTCGGTCTTGAGGCAGCAGCCTGCAGTTGTTACGCCGCCGATTGCCAGGCCTACCGGACGCTGATGGCCTGAGGGAGTGCACTGGCCAGGCTTCAACAGGCGCCGCGAGGGCGTACGACACGCCGGAGTCGCCGACACGCCAGGGGCTGTCGGCGCCGGGGAGGGCGTCGATTCCGTGCATCACGGCACTGACATACGCTTTGTGCGCTAACGCACAGACTGATCGCCCGGGTCCATGTACAAGCTCAGGGATGATGCAATTGCAATCCGCCGGGGTTTTCCGGCAAGCCCTGTGCCCAACGCGCGCAATACCGCCAATGCCGGATGCCGCAAGAGCGCGACGGGCCAATATGCCAGCCGTGCGCTTATCGCGCATTCATACGCGCCTGACCCTGCCCACCATGTCCGTGGAGATCACCCGTTTGTCCACAGCTGAATATTTCATCAGGGCAGTGGAACAGCCTGGTCAATTTTGAATCGGCACTGATGCGTTTAGCGGGCCGGTTTTCGGGCGGCGTAAACAATTCGTAAATGCGACACATCAAACACGGCACATCAAAATATCCTGATGCATGAACAATCACTTCACGAAGTAGAGGCCCTTTTTCGCCATGCGGACATTGGCATTGCGCATACCTTCAACAAGGTATTCAAGCGGTGCAATGCGGTAATGGAAAAATTACTCGGGTTCAGCCCCGGTGAGCTGCATGGCGCTTCAACCGAGGTGCTTTTTCACACGCGAGAGGAATACGTGCTGTTTGCCGACGCAGTTGGGCAGACCTTGGCGGCTGGTCGCTTATTGACTATGGTTTGGGATTTCAAGGACAAGACGGGCAAAACCGTAACATTGAAAATCAGCGCAACGCCGGTGAATACGGCCCCGCTCAATGAAGAGACGGTCTGGCTCTTTGACGACATTACAGACGAAGTTCGAAAGGCGGGTGAGCTCACCCGGACAACGGCCGAGTTGGCGGCGGTCATGGACAACGCGCCTGTCGGCATCCTCTTCACGAAAAATCGTGCAATCACGCGCTGCAACCAAAAATTCAAGGAGATGTTCGCGTTTGGTGAAACGTCCGCTGTGGGCTGTCCAGGGAGGGCTCTGTACTGCAGCGAAGATGACTACGCGGAAATAGCCCGCCTTGCGGCCCCCTTGTTGTCGCGCGGTAAACCCTTTATTCACGAAACGCGCATGGCGCGTCAGGACGGGTCGCACTTCTGGGCACAGATGGTTGCCTACGTCCTGAATCCAGTCAAGTCCAGCGAAGGAACTGTCTGGATCATCAGTGACCGAAGCACGGAAAAGCAACAAGAGGAAGCCATTCGCGCAGCATTGTTCGAGAACAAGGTCATTCTGGACAACGTCGTCATCGGTATCGTGTTCCTTAAAGATCGTTTGGTGCAGCGCTGCAACCGGCAAGCCGAGAAGATATTCGGCTATGAGGCTGGGTGCATGCTCGGCGAGACAACGCGAAGCTGGTATGCCAGCGATTCTGAATATCAGGATGTTGGCGACAACATGTATGCCAGGCTGGCGAGCGGCGATTCGCAGACCTTGGAGCGCATGTTCAGCCGCAGAAATGGCGACACATTCTGGGGCCGACTGACCGGGCGCATTTTCGAAGCAAGCGATCCCCTGGCAGGTGGCTCGATCTGGGTCATCGAAGATACCTCGGCTCAGCACCACGCGGAAGCGGCGTTGCGCAGTGCTACCCATCTGATGGGAACGGTCTTTAACAGCGCCAACGTGTCCATCATTTCAACTGACACACAGGGAACCATCAACCTGATCAACGAAACCGCACAGCGTTGGCTGGGTTATACCGCGGATGAGGTCGTTGGCAAGACCACGCCCGCAATCGTTCATGACCAGCAAGAAGTGATTGCGCGTGCGGCTGCGCTCAGCAAGGAATTGGGAAGCTCGGTTGCACCAGGGTTCGACGTGTTTGTTGCCAAGGCGCTGCTGCATGGGTCGGATGAGCATGAATGGACCTATGTCAGAAAGAATGGTGACCGCTTCCCTGTTCACCTGACCATTTCAGCGCTTCGTGACCAGTTCGATGAGATTGCCGGCTACATCGGCATCGGCATTGACATCACGGATAGGCAGCGCGCCGATCGTGCCATCCAACACGCCCAGGAGGAACTGGAGCGCCGTGTCATGGAAAGAACGGCCGATTGGAAAGTGGCCAACAAACAACTGCAGGAAGAAGTCATCGTGCGCAGGCAGGCCAAGATCGAAGTTCAGCGCGTCAGCGACCTGCTGCGCGGCTCAATCAACGCACTGAACGAAGCCTTTGTCCTGTATGACCCACAAGACCGCCTGGTGTTGTGCAACGAAAAATACCACGAGGTGTATTCTGAAGTGGCCCACCTGATGGTTCCAGGCGCCCGCTTTGAAGACCTCATCCGGGCCGGCGCCGAAATGGGACAGTATGCCGCCGCCATTGGCCGGGTCGATGAATGGGTGGCCGAGCGCATGGCCGTCCATCTGGCCGCCAACACCACCTTGATACAGAAACACAGCAATGGCCGCACCCTGCGCATCGTCGAGCGCAGGTTGCCCACTGGCCATATTGTGGGCTCTCGCGTCGACATCAGCGAGAGCATACGGGAGCAGGAGGAAATCCTGCGCCTCAATGCCAGCCTCGAGGAGCGGGTGATCCAGCTGCGCAGCCAACAGGAAGAACTGCGCCAGAGCACGGACCAGATTCGCGATAGCGAGGCAATCTTGTCTGCCACCATCAATACCGCGCTGGATGGCTTGGTGCAGATAGATCCAGCGGGAATCATCACCCGCTGGAACAACCAGGCGGAAAAAATGTTCGGCTGGCTGCGAGATGAAGCCATCGGACTGAGCCTGCATGAAACGATCATCCCGCCGCAGTATCGCGCGGCGCATCTTCGCGGCATGCACCATTTCCTGTCCACCGGCGAGGGGTCCGTCCTGAACAATCGGATCGAAATTTTCGCCCTGCATCGTGATGGGCACGAGTTCCCGATTGAATTGTCAATCACGCCACTCAAAGTAGGGGACAAGTCCGAGTTCAGCGCCTTCGTGCGCGACATCACCGAGCGCAAGCGGAACGAGAAGAAGCTCGAACTCGCAGCCAGCGTCTTCACCCATGCCCGCGAGGGCATCGTGATCACCGACGCGGCGGGCACCATCGTGGATGTGAACGACACCTTCACCCGCATCACCGGCTACTTGCGTGAAGAAGCGCTGGGACAGAACCCACGCATCCTCAAGTCGGATCGACAGCCGCCCGAGTTTCATGCGGCCATGTGGGGCCGTCTCACGGAAGACGGCCACTGGTCCGGCGAAATCTGGAACCGGCGCAAGAACGGCGAGCTGTATGCCGCAATGCAGACCGTCAGCGCCGTGCGCGATGCCAGCGGCACTGCACAACACTACGTCTCGTTATTTATCGACATTACGGCCCAGAAGGAGCAGCAACAACAACTGGAGCACATCGCCCACTATGACGCACTCACCAACCTGCCCAACCGCATGCTGCTGGACGACCGGCTGGGCCAGGCCATGCTGCAGAGCCAGCGCCGGGGCAAGGCTCTGGCAGTGGCCTACCTTGATCTGGACGGCTTCAAGCAAGTCAATGACAAGCATGGCCATGCTGTGGGTGATGCAATGCTGGTGTTGCTGTCGCAGCACATCAAGGCGGTACTGCGCGAGGGCGACACCCTGGCGCGCATTGGCGGTGACGAGTTTGTGGTGGTGCTGGTGGACCTGG